>ENA-OPTX01000098-OPTX01000098.1-human-gut-metagenome-genome-assembly--contig:-NODE-98-length-66246-cov-4.984620_pt1 | contig 66246 bp, 50 predicted proteins | sample MGYA00241465_ERZ501922 | MGnify/ENA primary metagenome ERZ501922 (study PRJEB25962, sample SAMEA2042399) | human gut metagenome | biome: human gut; feature: human-associated habitat; material: faeces...
TCTACCTCTGCCTGATAGGAATACATCTGCTTAATGTCTTAACTAAATGACATTGCCTACACGGGATTGCCCATTTTGTGAAATGAATGGAAATACAATTAGAAGTTGTGCAGTCAACATATTTTCAGAAAATTAAAAAAGCCATTGACTCTTACGCAACGTAATAGGTTAGAGTATATTTATCGAGAGGAGGAAAAAGCAAATGATGACGGTAAATGATGTGAGCAAATTGACAGGAGTGAGTATACGCACTCTGCAATATTATGATACCATAGGACTTTTGCCACCTACAAAGTATACGGAGGCTGGGTACAGATTGTATGACGATACAGCAATGGAAAGATTGCAACAGATTTTACTTTTTAAAGAACTTGAATTTCCCTTGAAAGAAATTAAACATATCATTGATTCTCCTAATTTCGACAGGAATAAGGTATTGGAACAACAGATTGATTTGCTGATAATGAAAAAGGAGCATCTTGAAGGTTTGATTACTTTTGCTCGAAAAATAAAAGCGACAGGAGTAAGTAAAATGGATTTAAAAGTATTTGATACAACAAAAATGGACGAGTATACAAGAAAAGCGAAGGAACAGTGGGGACAGACGGCAGAATATAAAGAATACAAAGAAAAGTCCAAAAAACAGTCATCAGAAACTCAAAAACAAGCTTGGCAAAACCTTATGCTTATATTCGTGGAATTTGGAAAAATGACGGATAAAAAGCCAGAGGACTTTGATGTTCAACTTAAAGTAAAGGAGTTACAGGATTATATTACTGAGCATTTTTATAAGTGTTCAAATGAGATATTAAATAGTCTTGGTAAAATGTATGCTGCGGGAGAAGAGTTTACAGAGAATATTGATAGAGCGGCTGGAATAGGAACGGCAGTATTTGTTGCAAAAGCGATAGAAAGTTATTGCAAGTAGTTTATTCAGGTGATTTAGCTAATGTCCGCTAGTTAAACTTGCCCTTTGAGAGAGGAACAATCTTTTCTCAAAGGTATTTTTTATTTTGCCAGTTATTCTTCTTACTGTTGTGTCGAAAAAATTTTATTGCGTATTTATGAACAATGCGTTTATAATAAAAATATAGAAAAAGACAGAAATATTTTCATAAAAAGAGGGGTAATGAAAGAATGAGCGTGCAAACAGATTGTGAAATATTATCTGTTCAGGCAATGGAAGCATATGCCCAAAAGTATCATGTTTCAGGAAATAATGTGGTTGAATTGTTTCATGAAAATCAGGTTTTTGAAAAGATGATGATACAACATGAATATCTTCATCAAATAAGTTTTGAAGAAGTATTAGAGTATGTAGAGAAAATTATCATGGAAGGTTCAAAAGAGTTGGTGGTTTATCATGGAAGTTTACAATCACAGTCAAAGGAATGGGGATACAGGCTTTCATTAAGAGAAAAAAAGAAGGAGTATTTTGTTTACGAATACTTATTTGAAGAGAACTGTGCATTAAATGTGAAAAGATTTGATGCTTTGAGCGAGGAATGGCTGGAATTCATCAAAGAGAATAGAAGTAAAGGCGGATTACAGCATGATTATGATGTAGTGATTGGACCGGTTGCAGACGATAATACAATGGAGACTGTTCAATTATATATAGCAAATATTTTAACAGCAGCAGAAGCAGTAGAAAGGCTGCGATATAGCAAAGTAAATAATCAGGTGTCATTTCATACAGAGAAGGCATTGCAGTATTTGCAGTTGGTAAGGAGGAGTTCTTATGCCAGAAATGATATATAGTTTTAATGGAAAAGACATCACTATGAATGTTTGTATACAAATTAGGGATGTATTAAAATTGTTGCAACAACATTTTCATATCAGTTTTGAGGAAGCTGCATTGAAATTCTATAAGTCTGAAACGTATAAGACATTGCAGGAAACAGAAAATGGATTGTGGGCAGAATCGGCAGAATATATAGCCGATAGATACTATGAAGAGATTTCGTCTATTGTATCAGCGTAGGTATATTGAGTCTGTGTCAGGTAATGGAAAGGGAAAATATAAATTCAAAAAATAAAAACTTACAGTGAGATGAATACCATTTTTTAGCCGTTAAATCTTAAAATAGGAATCGCCACTAGAAATCGGCATGTTTAATGCCTGATATTCTAGGGAGATTCTTATTTTCTTTTAAGTGCTGGTTGATAGTTGATGTAGAAACATCATAAAGAACCGCCATCATTTTGGGGTCAAGTAATTATTGACATATACAGGAAGGTGTGGGTTAAATAAAAGAAGTAGTACAAAATGATCAAACCAATTATGGATATGAATACAGATTATACGGCTACACGGATATTGGGATATTTAAAATTATTTGAAAACCGGAGAGAGAAAATAATGAAACAAAAAATTGACAAGATAATGTGTTGCTGTGGAAATGGTGTTGGAACATCACTTCTTATGCAAATGACAATAGAGGAAGCGCTGGAGATTCTTGGAGCGGAGGGGATAGAAGTAACCTTTGGTTCATTATCGGATGTCGCTCAAAATAAAGCAGACTTGTTTGTTATGTCTCAAGAATTGCTGGGGAGTTTTGAGAAACTGCCGATAATTGGACTTGAGAATCTTATGGATTCAGATGAAGCAGCTGAAAAGCTGAGACCATGGATTGAGAACGAAAGATAGGCGGATGTTATGGCAGTAGGGTATTTGAATGAGCGTACACAAAAAATCATCAATATGCTTTTAAAGCAAAATAGTATATTTAGCATTAAGGAAATAGCGGTTGAGTTTTCCGTATCTACGCGGACAATTTATAATGAATTGGATAAGGCAAATGACTGGTTAAAAACAAAGAAGTTACCGGAGATTCAGATTATACGCGGAAAAGTACAGCCGTTTACAGAAAAAGAAAAGTCGCTATTGGATAAAGAAATGCAAGTGGAGCAGCCAAGCGATGACTATATATTTACTCCAAGTGAGAGAATTAAAATGATTGTATGTCAGATTATAGCAGATCAAGAACCTGTCTATATAGAGAATCTGATGAACACTTGTTGTGTCAGTCGGAACACAATATTTACAGATTTGCAGGCAGTTATTTCACAGCTGTATACATATCAGTTGAAGCTGGGATATGAAAAGAAAAAAGGCTATTGGATTGAGGGAGATCCGATTCGGACAAGGGCTATCTTTTTCTTATATTTTAATATGCTGGAACCACTTTTATCTGCAGGGAAACTGAATTTTTTAAATAAAGCAGAGATAGAAAAGTATTTAAAGCGGATTGAAAAGGTGGAAAGTGATCTTCATGTAAGCTATGTGAGAAACGATATGCTGGCGCTTGCGGCGATGCTTCCTGTTATGGAGAGTGGGAAAGCTAAGTTGTATTTTTCTGATGTGAGTGTGAAAAAGGTAGAGATGTCCAGGGAATATCGTTTGATAGAAACATATTTTTCAGAGTTGAATGAGAATGAGAAAGTATATTTGACACTGCATTTTTTGGGAGGACGGCTTGCGACTTACTCAAGGAATGAAGATAAGGAGAGAGAAAATGAATCTGTCTTAGAGATTGCAAAGAACCTTGTCGCGGAATTTGAGCGAAGAGCATGTGTTGTGTTTGAACAGAAAGAGGAGCTGATACAGAATTTGTATCGGCATATTGATGCGTCTATTTACCGATACAGATTTGGAATTCAGATAGGTAATTCTATGGCAGAAGATATTCAGAGAGAATATCCGTATATTTTTGATACAATGAGAGAAACTGTAAAATATTTGGAGCAGCAGATTGGTGTTCAGATTTCTGACAGCGAAGTAGCTTATCTTGCACTTCATTTTGGAGCTCACATGGATTACGCACAATATGATGAAAAAGCACTGCGGATCCTTATTGTGTGCATGAATGGCGTGGCGACAGGGAATATGATCAAACATGAACTTATGAGGATTCTTCCACAGGCAAAAATTGTTGGAATTGTGGCGACATCTCAGATTGTGAATCCGCAGAGTATCTGTGACATCATAGTTACATCTGTAAAGATAAAAGCAGCAGTTCCTGTAATTGTAGTCAATCCGATTTTGAATGATTTTGACCGTAAAAATATATTGAATCATCCACTGGTTCGAAGTAAATTTGGGTTTGTTGATATGGATACATTGTTTCAGCTGATAAAGAAATACGTTTCTCCGGATAAATATATGGAATTGAGACACGATCTGGGGGAATTTTTTGCGGGAAATCAGGAAGAAAAACATCCGGTTTTGAAGCCGGATGTATGGAGGCTCACTGACTTCCTGACAGAGGATCGAGTAGTATTTTTGGACAGACATGGGAGAAATCTTGGGGAAGAGACATTGCAGAACACAGGATATGACAAGCTGAGTGACTGGGAGAGAGCGCTTTATACAACAGCTGCTCCACTTTTAAAGCGTGGAAGTATAGAGGAACATTATGTGCAATGCATCATAGAACGTTTAGAGGAAGCAGGACCGTATATGTTTGTGACGAAAGATCTGATTCTTGCTCATGCACGTCCGGAGAATGGAGTAAAACATCTGGATTTTGCCCTTGGAATTGTGCCGGAAGGGATTCCATTTAATGATGAGAAGACTGCAAGGATTATTTTTCTTTTGGTGGTGGAAGATCAGCAGAAACATATGGGTATTTTGCAGGATATTCGGAAAGCATTAGCAAAAAAGCAGCAGGTAGATGAACTGACTGCGACAGTCGATTCACATAAAGTGTGTGAAATACTTTGGTCCAGACTGATGGACTCTTAAGAGGAAGTAAAGATTGAAAATGAAAAGTAGAGGCTATCCATTACCTTAATTGTATAACAATAAAGCCATCTTACGGTGGCTGCTTTGAAAATTGAATATGTAGACAAAGTTACAGGTTATTCCGTTGCTGACTTGATGCGGTAACCTTGGAACTGAGCCATTAAAATCGCCTGCTCAACCGTGATTTCACGAGTTGTCGGAAGAATGTCAGATTTTTTGTATAAATCTGAATTATAATTCTCACCATTTTTGAGCATGTGGTATAATGCTGTAAGAAGCATTCTTGCAATAGCAATGATTGCCTTCTTATGACCGCGACGCTTTTTGATACGGAGGTAGCGGTCACGAATTTCAGGATGCTTTTTGCTCTTGATTGCAGCGTTTGCACACTGTACAAGAAGTGGTTTGATATAGCATCCGGCCTTGGAAACCCGGACAGATTTTTTCTTCCCTGCACTTTCATTGTTGGTTGGAGTGAGTCCAGCCCATGAACATAAGTGTTTCGCCGAAGGAAAAGCCTCCATGTTTGTTCCGATTTCGGAGATGACACTGATTGCTGAAAAGGTGTTTTTAAAACCTGGAGCGGTTAGGATAATGGCAATTTCCTGCTGATAGGGACTGGCGAGCGCAAGAATGAGTTCTTCTAACTCTGCTTTCCGGGATTCAAGGTTATCAAAATGTTCTTTAATGATCTTTAATTTAGCAGCCTGTTCAGGAGTGATATATCCATCAATGGCGAGTTCCAATTTAGGAAGTTTATCTTTCATGGAACCATGAATTAAAGATTCGATATCAAAAGAAGCATCATCAGGATTTTCAAGAATCTTATCCAGAATCTTCTGAGAACTTTTGCCAAAAGTGTCCGAGACAACGCTTGCCAACTGAATGTTGGAAACCGTGAGACAGTTCTGGTAACGGTTCTTTTCACTGGATTTGAAGCAGGTCAGTTTGAAACGGTAACGCATAAGGTCACGGAGCTGTCGAATGTCAGCAGGAGGCATAAAGCTACCGGCAACAAGATCATGCTTAAAAAGGTCAGCAATCCATTTCGCATCTTTCTTGTCAGTTTTTTTACCACGAATAGCCTTAACATATTTCGGATGAGCAAGGACAATGGAACAGTCTTTTTCTAAGACATTATAAACAGGAATCCAGTATTTACCAGTAGATTCCATGCAGACATCCTTGCAGTTACGGTCGAGCAGCCATTTCAACAACTCTTTCAGACCCTTCGTGTAGGTGGAAAAGTGATGGCTCTCATAGGTGGTAATGCCTTGCTTGTCAGTTTTAGCAATGCATGCCACTACAAAGTTTTTGTGGACATCGATGCCACAACAAATTTTGTACACGATTTTTAAAGCCATAGGGACTCCTTTCAGAACGAGAACGTTCGCTAGAATTATAGGGAGAGACGGCATTGACTGAACGCCTGAGCCATAAACGAAGTAGTTTATACAAAGATAAGATTACGTGCTTGGTGTCACACTTATTTGTGCTTGAAAAGGCGGACTACACATATAATTATTCGGTCATCCGGCAAGCCGGACAGCCCACTCACCTCCCCGTGATTTGTAGTATACCGAGTTCCCTACAAGAAGAATTATAAAGAAAAAATAGGCTCAGGGAAATATTTTCATTATGTTTTGTGCCTGAGCGAAGCGAAAGGAATGGATATAATTATGCAGATTTTTATTATTATTCGCGAAATATTGGCAACGCCTGCACTGTTAGTAGGAATAGTCACATTGCTTGGACTGCTCCTTCAAAAGAAATCAATTGACCATATAGTAAAAGGGACGGTGCTGGCAGTTGTCGGATTTGTGCTATTATCTGTAGGAACAGATTTTTTGCAAAAGGGACCATTGAATGATTTTGGAGTATTGTTTAATTATGATTTCCATATTCAGGGCGTTATTCCGAATGTGGAGGCAATTGCTTCACTTGGGATAGCAAAATATGCTGTCACAGTATCACAAGTAATGTTTTTTGGAATGTTTGCCAATATCATCATGGCTCGATTTGGTCCATTCCCGTATATTTTTTTGACAGGACATCATACATTGTATATGGCATGTCTTTTGACAATTGTCTTGAGTGAAAGCAATATGCCGCAGTGGCAGATTGTTGTGGCAAGCTCGCTGGTACTTGGACTGCTTATGGCATTGCTGCCGGCTTTGGCACAAAAAGAAATGAAAAAGATAACCGGAAATGATCGGATTGCACTTGGACATTTCTCAGTCATTGGTTATCTGGCAGCTTCAAAAACAGCACGTTTTGTAACGAAAAAGGAACGAGAAAAAGTGCAGAGGCAAGAGGGGAAGCTTAGATCTACAGAAGATATCCGGTTTCCTGCCAAATTGGCTTTCATGCGTGATTCCACGGTCGGAATTTTTATTGTGATGGCTGTTATATTTTTATTGATCACGGGGATAGCAGCTGCACAGACAGATTTGGGAAAATTGGAAAACATATCATATGGAAGTAAATCCTATCAGAGTTGGGGTGTATATGCATTGATTCAAAGTGCACAGTTTTCTGTGGCGATTTATATCATACTTGCAGGTGTTCGTCTCACAATTGCAGAGATTGTTCCGGCGTTTAAAGGGATTGCGAAAAAGCTTGTTCCCAATGCAAAACCTGCAGTGGATTGTCCGATTCTGTTTTCATATGCACCGAATGCGGTTATGATTGGTTTTTTGATGTCTTTTTTGGGGGGAATCGTAACTATGGTTGGACTTGCCGGAATTAACGCGTGGTATGGAACGCGCCTTGTGCCGATTATCGTTCCGGGAGTTGTGGCACATTTCTTCTGTGGAGCATCAGCCGGAGTGTTTGCCGATGCGGAAGGTGGAATCAAAGGGTGTATAATAGGCTCATTTGTTCATGGAATATTGATAACGGTATTGGCATTGAGTGTAATGCCTGTGCTTGGAATGCTGAACTTATCAGGAACGACATTTTCTGATTCGGATTTCTGCGTGGCAGGTATCCTGGTGGGAAATCTCGGCTCTCTTTTATCAGATTTCGGGCTTTTTGTATTCTGTGTCTTATGCTTTACAATCCCTATTGTATGGGCACAGGTAAAAAAGAAATATGTAAAAAGTTAAATGGCAGATGGAATAAAGAGCAGGTATCTTGTGTGATGAAGGTACCTGTTTTTTTGAGTGCAAAAATACAGATTTTGAAAAACAGTCCAGTACTTTGCAAAATATGTTGAAGGCATCTGGACTTCTGTTTGTGCTAAGGCGGTGGTATAGTGAACTCAAGAAAAATAAAAAAGATTCAACACATTGAAGGAGGAAAAACATATGAAGATCGTTGGAGTTTGCGCTTGTACAGTAGGAATCGCACATACATATATGGCACAGGAAAAATTGGAGAAAGCAGTCCAAAAAGCAGGGGTGGAAGCAAAATTTGAGACACAAGGAAGTATTGGAAAAGAAAATGCACTTACACCGGAAGAAATTAAGGCAGCAGATATTGTTATTCTTGCAATTGATGTAAAGATTGCGGATCGTGAGCGTTTTGAAGGAAAGAAAATCATTCAGGTATCAACGGATGTAGCAATCAAATCACCAAATAAACTTATTGAAAAAGCGAAACAGGTAGTTGAGGCACAATAATAGAGGAGGAAGAGCATATGGAGTTCACAGAGATCTTAAATCCTAAGACAATTGTTACACATTTAGATGCTGGAAGTAAGTCGGAAGTGCTCAGCGCGATGGCGGATTTATTAGTCGCAGCGGGGATTGTAAATAACAAAGAATTGTATATTAAAGATGTCTATGAAAGAGAAGCAATTGGGGAGACCGGAGTGGGAAACCATATTGCGATACCACATGGAAAGAGTGAAGCTGTTGTTACTCCGGGTGTTGCAGTTGCAGTGCTTGAACATGAGGTTGAATGGGAGAGCCTGGATGATACAGGAGCAAAAATTGTCGTACTGTTCGCTGTGGGAGCTGACGTTGAAGCAGAGAGAGAACACTTAAAACTTTTGGCAATGTTTTCTAAATGTCTGGGAAATGATGCTGTGGTCAACAGACTTTTGGCGGCAAACAGCGTAGAAGATGTAATGAAGGCATTTTTGGAAGAAGAGGATGAAACAACGACAGAGATGGCCGAGGAAGCGGATCTTAATATGGATGAAATCGTAATTTTGTAATAGATTGTGGGAAATACAGGAGGAGAAAAATATGGTAACATTTGCACCATCACTTATGTGTATGGATTTAGGAAAAATAAAAGAGCAGTTTTCAATTATGGATAACTATATGGATATTTATCATGTTGATATTATGGATGGACATTTTTGCAAAAACATGGCGCTTACACCTGGGATTCTCAAAAGTTTCAGGGAAAATACAGAGAAGGAAATGGATGTACACTTGATGACAACAAATCCGGCTGACTGGATTGAAATGTGCGCGCAGGCAGGGGCAACTTATATCAGTCCTCATGCGGAAACAATCAATACAGATGCTTTTAGAACAATGCAGTTGATTCAAAATCTAGGCTGTAAATGTGGAGTTGTATTAAATCCGGCAACGCCGCTTAGTTACGTAGAATCTTATTTAGAATACATAGATATGCTGACAATTATGACGGTAGATATCGGATTTGCAGGGCAGAAATTTATTGAACAGATGTATGAAAAAATCAGACAGGCAAAAGAACTGCGCGAGAAAAAAGGCTACCATTATAAGATTCAAATTGACGGACATTGTAATAAAGAAAATTACAGACAGTTGACAGAGGCAGGAGCAGATGTGCTTGTTGTAGGAAATGCCGGGTTGTTCGGACTGGATAAAGATCTGGATACTGCATGTAAAAAAATGGAAAGAGAATACGAACAGTGTATGTTGGAGAAAGCTGTTTGAAACGGAGGAGAAAAAGATGGAAAAATTGAAAAGTCTGAATCTTAAGAGCCATTTGCTGACGGCAATCTCATATATGCTTCCGATTGTATGTGGAGGAGGTTTCCTTGTTGCAATAGGAATGGCTTTAGGCGGAACAAACATGTACGCAGATGGATTGGTACAGGGACAATTTTCTTTTTGGGATGCACTTGCCACAATGGGTGGGGCAGCATTAGGATTATTGCCATTGATCATTGCGGTGGGAATTGCGTTTTCAATCGCAGGGAAACCGGGAATTGCACCAGGATTTATTGTTGGTTTATCGGCGATTGCAATTAGTGCAGGATTTATCGGAGGAATTTTGGGCGGCTATATCGCAGGATATATTGCACTGTTTCTCATCAAAAATCTGAAATTACCAGATTGGGCAAAAGGCTTGATGCCAACCGTGGTTGTACCTTTAATTTCATCACTTTTAGCAGGACTGATTATGATTTATGTATTTGGTACTCCGATTGCGGCATTTACAAACTGGCTGACAAATGTATTGCTTGGCTTAGGTACGTCTTCAAAACTGATACTTGGTCTTGTGATTGGAAGCTTATGTATTGTAGACTTTGGTGGACCGATCAATAAAACCGTCTATGCGTTTACTTTGACATTGCTTGCTTCTGGAATTAATGAACCTGTTACAGCGCTTCAGCTTGTAAATACAGCAACTCCAATTGGATTTGGTTTTGCCTATTTTGTAGCAAAGGCATTACATAAGAACATTTATGAAGCAGAGCAGATTGAAAATTTGAAATCCGCAGTTCCAATGGGAGTGCTCAACATTGTGGAAGGTGTTATACCAATTGTAATGAGTGACCTTGTGAGGGCATTGATCGCATCAGCGGTTGGAGGTGCCTGTGGCGGCGCAGTGACAATGGTACTTGGTGCAGACTCGACAGTACCGTTTGGTGGATTCCTGATGCTTCCGACTATGACACGTCCGTGGACAGGATTACTGGCAATTTTAGTAAATGTAATTGTGACAGGATGTTTATATGCAGTGCTTGCGAAAAATAAAGTTGCAGATGCAGATGTGATTGAGGAAGAAGAGGAAGAACCGGATATCGAAGATATTCAAATTTTTTAATAGAGGATAATAAAAAGATCTTGAGTATTTCTCAAGGTCTTTTTGCATATAAGGCATGTGGATAAGTGGCTGTATGTTCCTTTTTAGTAAAAATAACAGGTTGAAAGCATAAATGTTTATCCAGCCAGCTGCCAATAATCCCGACCATTTTTCCAATGGTAAGTGCAGCTAAAACAGTTCCGATTCCGAGACCGTCCAAATGTCCGAGAAAAAGTTTTGTCATACATGCGGTGGCTACCAGACAGAGTACATCGAAGGAAATTTTAATCCTTGGATAATGAATTCCGGAAATCTGTGATACTTCTCTAGGGAAAAGATCGGTAGGAACGATCGGCAGACCGCACCGGTTGGAAAGCGCAATTCCCACACTGAGTAACAGATAGCTGATTATAAAATAAAGAATGCGGCAAAACATGGTTTGTGGAAGGATATGAATCCAAAGTTCATGGACATCCACCAATTGTCCGAATAAAAATCCGACTACAAAACTAAAAAGGTATTGTGGGACAAAGCGTTTTTGCAAAAACATCAGAATTAAGACGAGAAGTCCTTGAAAGAGGTATGTCCATGTCCCAAGTGACAAGTGGGGAAGCACCTCCGAAAAAGCGAATGGTACGCTGGAAATCGCGGAAATTCCGGCACCGGAATACAGCATGAGTACTACTGCGAAGCTGTTGATGATAATGTTAATTGCAAGAGCTAACTCACCGGAAAGTATGGGGCGCTCTTCTTTTGTGATTGGTCTTTTCATTTGACCTTCCTCCTTATGATACAACATTTGTCTCTTGTTTTTGACGTGAATAAAATCATTTCAAACTTCTTCTAGTGTATAAAATTATTTGTGATTAATCAAATGAATAATTTTAATCAAACTATAGACTGTGTCTATTATGCGGTGATATACTGACGGTAAGAAAGGAGGCGGTATCATTGAATCTGTCTTATATACGTTATTTCGTCACGCTGGCACATGTTCGACATTACACGAAAGCAGCAGAACAGTTATGCATTACACAGCCGAGTCTGAGCCATGCGGTGACACAGCTGGAAAAGGAATTGGGAATTCCGCTGTTTGAAAAAAATGGGAGAAATACGACATTGACACAATTTGGAGAAGAGTTTCTTGTCTGTGCAGAGCACACGTTATCTACTTTAGATGCAGGAGTTGCCTCGATTCATCGGAGTGCAAAGGGAGAAGGTGTCATTCGCCTTGGTATGCTTCGCACGTTAGGGATTGAGTATATACCGAAGCTGGCTGCGCAATTTTTGAGGGAAAATAAAGAGCGAGATATACAATTTACCTTTCATACGGGGGCAACGCAGACACTCTTAGATGGTTTAGAGAGCAGAAAATTTGATTTGGTATTTTGTTCGCAGCCATCTGAAAAGGCAAATTTAAGCGCGATTCCGGTGCAAAAGCAGAATCTGGTATTGATAACTCCCAGGAACCATCCGCTGGCAGGTCAGGATACAATTGATCTGAAGGAGACGGTCTCGTATCCACAGATTTATTTTGAGAAAAGTGCAGGTATTCGCAGCGTGATCGATCAGATGTTTTTGAACATTGGAGAGACGCCGAATATTGCCTATGAGACCGAAGAAGATCAAGTGATTGCAGGTCTGGTTGCACAGGGATTTGGGATTGCGATTGTTCCGTACATGGATCTGCTCTTAAAGCTGGATGTAAAAATTCTTCCAATTGTCTCACCAAACTGTGAACAGGTGCTGTTTATGGTCCATGACGAACGTGTATTTATGCCGCCGGCAGTGCAGAACTTTCGTCAGTTTGTATTGGAGAGAAATAATATTTTTGAAAAAAACTGAAAAAATTTCGAAAAAAAATCAACGCCGAAAAATTTTTGATATGATAAAATAAAAAAAATAAGGTTCCGGGAGGAAAGGCATATGAAAAAGAGATATATTGCAGGTATGATGGCTGGTGTGGCAGTAATAGCGATTTTTACAATATGTTTTACGCAAGGGAAAAAAGAGAACATAAAAGATGAGAAAGAATTGATTACAATTGGATTTTCACAGGTTGGAGCGGAGTCAGACTGGAGAACTGCAAATTCCATTTCGATAAAGGAAACATTTACGCCGGAACGGGGATATGATTTGATATTTGAGGATGCCAGACAGGATCAGTCAAATCAGATTATGGCGATTCGAAGTTTTATTCAGCAGGATGTAGACTATATTATTTTTTCACCAGTGGTGGAGGACGGATGGGATACGGTCTTAGAAGAAGCGAAACGAGCAAGAATTCCGGTTATTGTAATAGACCGTATGGTGAATGTAAAAGATGACAGTCTGTATACAGCATGGGTTGGATCAGACTTCTATATGCAAGGAGAAAAGGCCTGTGCGGCATTGAAAGCTTACGTGGATGCACAGGAGATGGAGAAAGTCAATATTGTACATATTCAGGGGACACTTGGAGCGACAGCTCAGATTGCAAGAACGCAGGCGCTGACAGAAGCGGCAAGTCGATACGGATGGAACATAGTTGCACAGGAGAGTGGAGATTATACAGAAGCTGGAGCCTATGAGATAATGAACCGCGTTTTGAACGAATATGATGATATTGATTTTGTGTATTGCGAAAATGACAATGAGACATTTGGGGCGTTGGAGGCGATTAAAAAGAAATATTCAAATGGCGGCGGAATTAAGTTGATTTCTTTTGATGCGACAGAAAAAGGACTTCGATATACAATGAATGGAAATATCATGATCAATATGGAATGTAATCCGATGCAGGGACCAGAGGCGGAGAAAATTATTAAGCAATTACAAGACGGAAAAACACCCCAGAAACAAGCATTTGTACCAGAGCAGATTTTTGTGGATGGAAACGTTATTACTGACGTGTGTGTAGATGGGAAAACATATGATGTTCAGCCAGTGACAGAGGAACTGATTGAAATGAGAGATTATTAGAAGACAAGGGGGAGTATTCGCATGATAAGGAAAATAAAGGTATTTCTTGTAGAAGATGAGGTGATTATTCGCAGCGGAGTCAAAAAAAGTATCAACTGGGAACAGGAAGGATATGAATTTGTGGGTGAGGCAAGTGACGGTGAACTGGCATATCCTATGATCTTAAAAGAAAAACCAGATATTTTGATTACGGATATTCGTATGCCCTTTATGGATGGTTTAGAGTTGAGCCGTCTGGTAAAAAAGGAACTTCCGGATATTAAAATCTTGATTTTAAGCGGATATGATGAATTCGAGTATGCAAAAAAAGCAATTAAGATTGGTGTGACAGAGTATTTGCTAAAACCAATTTCGGCAGCCAAGCTTACGGAGGTGCTGAATGCAGTGGCAGAGACAATCCGACAAGAAAATGAAGAAAAAAATCTTTTGGAGACATATTTTGCGGAGATGCGGGAAAATACAGAACGGGATAAGATGAGGCTGTTTGAGAAACTGCTGATGGGAGACTTATCTATGGGAGAGATTTTGGAAGCAGGAGAACGGTTTGGTATGAATTTGGGAGCCTCCTGTTACAAAATTGTGCTTTTTAAAATTCTTGCTAATTTAGAAAACCACGTGTATGCAGAGCAGATGGTAGATGCCTGCAGTGCAGTAGAACAAGCAGCGTCAATGATGGAGGGGGTATATGTATTTCAGAGAGGTGTAGAAGGCTGGGCGTTTCTTTTGACTGCACAGGATGAAAAAAGTATGGAAGAAAGTGCAAAAATATTATATCAGAATCTAAAACAGGCAATGAAGAATTATACGCAATTGGAGTATTTTGGTGGAATCGGCAGTACAGTCCCGAGAATACGGAGCTTGAAACAGTCCTTTCGAGAAGCAGACAGGGCATTTGCGGCAAGATTCGTAGAAGAGGCAAATCAGATTATTTCTCAAAAAGAGTTTGAGAAAAATCAGATGGAAGAAGGATTGAAAATGCAAGGTGTAGTACAAATTGGAAAATCCAGAGAGATGTTGCAGAAATTTCTGAGCAATGGAACGCGCGAGGAAGTGAAAGCCTTTTCTGATGCTTATATATCAAGGATAGAGGAGGAAAATATCCGATCGACGATGGTACGGCAGTATGTTGTGATAGATGTCTGCATAGTCATCTTGTCATTTTGCGAAAGAATATCTTCGGCAAATAGACTGCAGGAGGAGGCAGAAGAGCTGCAAAAGATGATGCAGAAAATACATTCTTTGTCAGAGATTAAAAAATATGTTGTACGCTTATTGAATGAAGCGATAGAATTGCGTGATGCGGAGAGTGGAAGAAGGTATTCGGATCTCATTGCGGCGGCGAAAAAGGAGATAGAGAATCATTATATGACGGAAGAAATTTCGCTTAATACAGTAGCGATCAGTGTAGGAATGAGTCCAAGCTATTTTAGTTCTATTTTTAGCAAAGAGGCAGGAAAAACGTTTGTAGAGTATTTGACGGAAGTAAGGATTGAAAAAGCAAAAGAATTTTTGATGTGCTCCTCTATGAAAACGTCTGAGATTGGATATGAGGTAGGATATAAAGATCCACATTATTTTAGTTATATATTTAAAAAAGTGCAGGGATGCTCACCCAAAGAGTACCGAGCGAGAGGAAAGGAATAAAAGATGAAAGACAAGAAAAAGGTCTCTTTGAATACGAGCTTGATCACAATTGCAGTTACGGCATTTGTGCCAATGCTGCTTGTTCTTTTTTATGCATTGTATACGCTCTCCGGCGCTACAACAGCGTATTCAAAAATTACGTACAGTGTTACATATGCGAATGAGGCGCTGGAATTCAAGGAGCGAATGGATTACAGTATGTATCTTGCAGTTGTGAGGAAGATGGCATTTGAAGAGCTGGGGGACGGAGAAATGACGGTCAATGGAATCGTCACAGTGAATCCATATGAATATATTGGAGAGATGGAAAAGCGGTGTTTGACGTTATCGGACTTAGCTACAGTAGACATTAATCGGAACCAGATTACAAGAATCCATAACACATTAGAATCTTTAAAACAGAATATTTCAACACTTCAAGCAAGAATACAAAGCTCTGTAGATTATGAGGAAAACATGGTATATCTGGATGAAAATATTTACATGCTTACAAGTGTTATTCAGGAAGGGATTCAGGAGTACATCCATGTAGAGACAACAAATTTGCAGGAAGTCCGTACTGAGCAGGAGCGTCACAATCAAAAAGTGTACTGGCTTTGCCTCGTAATTGTGATGTCTGTCATTATTGCGGTACTTTTTCTTACCGGAAAAGCACTTCGAAATGTTATGGTTCCGGTTAAAAAATTGTATGAACGGACACAGAAAGTTGCGGGCGGGGATTTTACAGTGCAGAGACAGGACAGCCGTATTAATGAGATTGCAGTGCTGATGGATAATTTTAATGATATGACAAAAGAAATCGGCAATCTTGTGGTAGATATTAAAGAAAAAGAAAAAAATTTACATTTGATGGAGACTAAGCTTTTACAGGAACAAATCAATCCGCATTTTCTTTACAATACGTTAGATACAATTGTGTGGCTTGCAGAAGACAACCGAAATGAAGAAGCCGTAGCCATGGTAACTTCACTTTCAGATTTTTTCCGCACAACACTTTGTCAGGGACGGGATTATATTACTGTCGGAGAGGAAGAGGCACATATTATAAGTTATCTTAAGATTCAGCAATTTCGATATCAGGACATTATGGATTATGAGATTCAGATAGAAGAGGAAATGAAGAAATTTGTGATTCCAAAGTTATTGCTTCAGCCACTTGTAGAAAATGCGCTTTATCATGGTGTGAAGAAAAAACGAGGGAAAAGTCTGATTCGGGTAAAAGGTTTTCAAAAAGATGAAAAGCTTATTTTTCAAGTTATTGACAACGGAAAAGGTATGTCTGCTGAAGAGTTGAACACACTTCGGGAAAATGTTCAGAAAGGACCGGATGAAAGAAAAAATAAAGGTTTTGGTCTGGCAAATGTAAATCAAAGAATTCGACATTATTATGGGGAAACATATGGTTTATACATAGAAAGTACAGAAAATGAGGGGACGGAGGCAACAATTATTATAGCAGCAAAAAATATTGAACATTTACCTTAAAAAAATTAACATTTTGAAATAAATTAAAAATAATTGAACTTTTTACGGAAGATTGTTGGTTTTAAAATAAAAGGACTTCCAGTATATTAAATGTAACAACCGGAACAGAAAAAAGAGAGACCGGAATACATAGTACAGGGAGGAATTATCATGAAGAAAAAAATTGTAAGTGTTTTATTATGCGCGGCTATGACAGCATCAATGCTCATTGGTTGTGGAAACAAGGACAAAACAACAGGAGAAGATTCAAATGGAGGTGGCTCTGATTTAATTAAAGTTGGAATTATCAACAATGATCCAAATGAATCGGGATATCGTACCGCAAACGACAAAGATTTGAAAGCGAAATTCACAGAAGAGAACGGATATGATGCACAGTTTGCATATAGTTTAAAAAATGATGAACAGATTACAGCGGCGAAAAAATTTGTGCAGGATGGAGTTGATTATTTGCTGATTTCAGCAGCAGATACAGCAGGATGGGATTCCGTATTAAAAGATGCACAGGCAGAAGGAATTCAAGTGATTTTGTTTGACCGTACAATTGATGCAGACGAAAGTCTTTATGCAGCATCCATCGTTTCCGATATGGATAAAGAAGGTGAGACAGCAGTAAATTGGTTAAAAGATCAAGCACTTTCGGAATACAATATCATTCATATTCAAGGTGTCATGGGATCGGCAGCACAACAAGGACGTACAGGAGCTCTTGACGAAGCAGTGAAATCAGAAGGCTGGAAACTTGTTACACAACAGACAGCAGAGTGGAATGCAGAGAAGGCACAACAGATCGTTCAGTCAGTAATAGATTCAGGTGAAAAATTTAATGTAATCTATGCAGAAAATGATGATATGGCAAAAGGTGCAGTGGCAGCTCTTGACAAAGCAAATATTTCCCATGGTGTAGGAAAAGATGTGGTTGTTATGGGATTCGACTGTAATAAATGGGCATTAGAAGAACTACTTGCACAGAATTGGAATTATGATGGACAGTGTAATCCATTCCAAGCTTCTTATATAGATGAAGTTATTCAAAAATTGGAAGCAGGAGAAGAAATTGAAGAAAAGACAATCGTCATGGATGAAAAAGGATTTGATGCAACAACGATTACTCAGGATGATGTAGATCAATATGGCATCTAATTAAAACTCAGATTTCGAAACGAATAATGTTTGAAAAAAGGAGCGTGGCGCAGTGATAGTACGCATGCACCACGCTCCTTTTGCGAAAAAATTAAGGGGGAAAAGAACAGTGAAAGAAAACACAGTATTAGAAATGAGAAATATTCACAAAAGCTTTCCCGGAGTACGTGCTTTAAAGGGAGTGGATTTTACACTATGTGAAGGTGAAATTCATGCATTAATGGGTGAAAATGGCGCTGGAAAATCAACTTTGATCAAGGTTCTTACTGGTGTTTATGGAAAAGATGAAGGCCAGGTTTATATCAAGGGGCAGGCACAGGCAGTCAGCATTCGTTCGCCGCAGGATGCGCAAAAATTCGGGATTAGTACTGTATATCAGGAAATTACGCTCTGTCCGAATCTTTCTGTGGCAGAGAATATGTATATAGGAAGAACAAATAAAGTCTGCCAAAACTGGAAGAAAATGAACAAAGATGCGGATAAGATTTTACAGTCTCTTGGAATTCCGGCAAGAGCGAGTCAACAACTATCCAGCTGCTCTATTGCAGTACAGCAGATGGTAGCTATTGCACGTGCAGTGGATATGGACTGTAAAGTTTTAATTTTAGATGAACCGACATCTTCTCTGGATGATCAGGAAGTAGAAAAATTATTCAAGCTAATGAAAGACCTCAAATCAAGAGGTGTTGGAATTATTTTTGTCACACATTTTTTGGATCAGGTATATGAGGTATGTGATAAGATTACGGTTCTTCGAGACGGAGCCCTTGTTGGAGAATACGAGATTAAAGATCTTCCGCGAGTCAAACTGGTATCGAAGATGCTTGGAAAAGAACTTGATGATGTTGCAGAAATTAAAGACGATAGCATTGTGTACAAAGCAAAGACAGATATTCCGGTATTTGAGGCAGAAGGACTTCAGAGCAATGCGGGAATCAAACCGTTTAACTTCTATATCAAAAAGGGAGAGGTAAATGGATTTACAGGATTGCTCGGTTCCGGACGAAGTGAATGTGTTCGAGCAATTTTCGGTGCAGATAAAGTGATTCGTGGAACAGTTAAGAAAAATGGAAAAGCTGTAAAGATTACAAAACCAATCGATGCTATGAGACAAGGAATTGCATATCTTCCGGAAGACCGTAAGAGAGATGGTATTATTGGAGATCTTTCGGTAAGAGACAATATTATTCTTGCGCTTCAGGTTATGAAAGGGTTCTTTAGACCATTTTCTAAGGCAGAGGCAAATAAATTTGCAGAAGAATATATTAAATTGCTTTCTATCAAGACAGCGTCTGCAGATACGCCGATCAAATCATTGTCAGGTGGAAACCAGCAGAAAGTAATTCTTGCAAGATGGCTTTTGACGAAACCCGAATATTTGATTTTGGATGAGCCTACACGTGGTATTGATATTGGTACTAAAATTGATATTCAGAAACTGGTATTAAAACTTGCTTCTGAAGGTATGAGTGTTACATTTATTTCTTCAGAGACAGATGAGATGCTACGCACATGTTCCAGATTGATTGTAATGCGCGACCGTAAAGTGGTAGGGGAACTTTCAGATAAGGAGCTTTCACAGAGCATGATCATGAATACAATTGCAGGAGGTGAAAAGTGATGAAGACAAAAACAGGAAATAGTTTAAAAGCTATGGATAGATTTAATGGACTGTTTAGAAAGCAGATTTTTATACCGATTGCCGCCCTTGTAATTTTGGCATTGTTTAATCTGATTGTAGATCCATCTTTCTTTAAAATAACATTGGGACATAATGCAGCGGGAGATCCGGTTTTGTCTGGATATCTTATAACAATATTGGATTACGGGTCAGAACTTGCAATTCTTGCAATTGGTATGACGCTTGTCACGGCGGCTTCCGGAGGACAGGATATCAGTGTTGGTGCAGCGATTGCAATATCAGGAAGTGTTGTACTTCGAGTCCTTTGTGGAACAAACTCAAGACCTGACGAACTTCAGGCACCGATTATTATAGCATTTTTAATCAGTTGTCTTGTAGCAATGCTATTTGGGGCATTTAATGGTGTGCTGGTTGCTCATTTTAAGATACAACCAATGGTTGCGACATTGATTCTATATACGGCAGGGCGCTCTATCGCAGCTTGGATTAACAACAATGAACTTCCAATCGTAAGTGATAAGACATTTAGTTACATAGGTGGATTTATACCGGGTATTCCAATTCCAACACCGTTTTTCATTGCAGTGTTGTGTATGATTATCATTGCCCTGGCAATGAAATTTACAAATTTGAAGTTATATACACAGGCAGTTGGTATCAACGAATTTTCATCTAGATTGAATGGTTTGAATCCGACATTTATCAAGTTTTTATCATTTGTAATCTTAGGCGTATGTGTGGCGGTGACAGGGCTGATTAAAGTAAGCCGTTTATCTTCTATCAACTATTCTGTTATTGCCAAAGATATTGAGATGGATGCAATTTTAGCAGTTGCCCTTGGCGGAAATGCTTTGAATGGCGGAAAGTTTAATATGGCAGCATCTATTCTTGGCGCATATGTAATTCAGTTCCTTACAACAACATTGTATAAATTCAATGTGCAGGCAGATGCTCTCCCGGCATATAAAGCAGTTGTTGTTATCGTACTTGTTGTGTGCAGTGCACCGACAGTAAGAGAGTGGTTCAAAGTACTTGGAAAAAAAATAAAAACAAAACCAGAAGTAAAGGAGGTCGGTTAATATGGCAGCAGTTAAGAGCAAACCTATGGCAGCAAAACCAGCAGGTAAATGGAAATTAGGAAATATGACCGACACAAACATGCTGCTTTCAATTACGGTTGTTGTATTTTTCCTGATGTATATCGGAGCAATTCTTTTTCAGGGAGGCGGCTTTTTAAAACCACAGACTTTTTTTAATATTTTAAATGCAAATGCAGCTTTGTTGATTCTTTCAGTAGGTATGAGTATTGTTATGATTACCGGGGGAATTGATATCTCTGTGGGTGGTGTGACAGCGCTTGTAAGTATGAGCTGCGCGGTTTACCTGGATTACCATGATGGAAATGTCATTGGAGCGATGGCGATTGCAATTGCGATTGGTCTTGCATTCGGAATTGTACAGGGAATTCTTGTTGCGTATCTTGATATCCAGCCATTTATTGTTACATTGGCAGGAATGTTTTTCGCAAGAGGTATGACAACAATCATCAATAACGATCCATTTAATGTGCAGAATGAATCATTTGTAGCATTGAAAAATACACGTATTATTGTACCTGGCTTTGGCTCTGTGAATCGTTTGGGTAAATACGTAGATGCCTATGTAGAGATTGGTGTAATCGTTACAATTCTTGTTGTAGTAGTAATGTTCTGTGTTTTAAGATGGACAAAACTTGGCCGTTCATTTTATGCAGTTGGTGGAAATAAACAAAGTGCGTTGATGCTTGGAATTAATGTAAAGAGAACAAAATTCCTTTCACATCTGCTTTGCAGTGTACTCGCAGGAATCGGTGGCTTCGTATACTTTTTGTATGTTGGTTCAGGCTCACCGTCCCATGCAACTGGTATGGAGATGAATGCAATTGCATCATCCATTATTGGTGGAACGATGCTGACAGGTGGTGTAGGAAATATTATAGGTACATTCTTTGGTGTGATTTCACTTAGTACAATTCAGAACATTGTATCGTCAGCTGGTCTCGATGAGGCATGGTGGACAGGAATTACCGTTGCGGCAATGCTTTGTCTGTTCCTTGTGATCCAGAGTATTGTAATGGCACGTAAGAAAAAATAAATAGTATACTCCGAGGGTTTCCGCCAGGGGAGCCCTTGTTGTACATAGTCAGATTAAAAAATTGCGAAATATTAGGAGGGAAACATAATGCTAAAAACGAAGAAATATCAATTTTGGTTTTGCACAGGGTCACAGGATCTGTATGGAGAGGAATGTCTGGAACATGTAGCAGAGCATTCACGCATTATCGTAGATAATTTAAATCAATCGGGCAATCTTCCATATGAGGTAGTGTGGAAACCGACATTAATCACAAATGAATTGATTCGGAAGACATTTAATGATGCAAATATGGATGAAAATTGTGCAGGGGTCATTACATGGATGCACACATTTTCACCTGCAAAATCATGGATTTTAGGACTACAGGAATATAGAAAACCATTGCTTCATCTGCATACACAGTTTAATCAGGAGATTCCGTATGATAGCATTGACATGGATTTCATGAATGAAAATCAATCGGCGCATGGAGACAGAGAGTATGGACATATCTTCAGTCGCCTTGGAATGGAACGAAAAGTCGTAATGGGATATTGGGCAGATGAAGATGTGCAAAAGAGAATTGGTTCATGGATGAGAACAGCAGTAGGTGTCATTGAAAGTAGTCATATCCGTGTGATGCGTATTGCAGACAATATGCGAAATGTTGCAGTGACAGAAGGAGATAAGGTTGAAGCACAGATAAAATTTGGCTGGGAAGTAGATGCTTATCCGGTAAACGAGATCACAGAGATGGTCGACAGTGTTTCAAAAGGAGATATTGATACACTTGTAGAAGAATATTATGACAAATACGAAATTCTTTTAGAGGGGCGCAGCGAGAAAGAATTTCGTAATCATGTGGCAGTACAGGCAGGAATTGAGATTGGGTTTGAACGTTTTCTGGAAGAAAAGAATTACCATGCTATTGTGACTCATTTCGGGGATTTGGGTGGATTAAAACAACTTCCGGGACTTGCAATTCAGCGTTTGCTGGAAAAAGGCTATGGCTTTGGCGCAGAAGGGGATTGGAAGACAGCGGCAATGGTACGTGTTATGAAGATTATGACAGAAGGAATGAAAGAAACAAAAGGAACTTCTTTTATGGAAGATTATACTTACAATTTAGTACCTGGAAAAGAAGGAATTTTGCAGTCACATATGCTTGAAGTTTGTCCAACAATTGCAGATGGAAAGATTTGTATAAAAGAGCAGCCTCTTTCTATGGGAGACAGAGAAGATCCTGCAAGACTTGTGTTTACCGCAAAGACAGGTCCGGCAATTGCAACATCATTGATTGATCTTGGTGACCGTTTCCGCTTGATTATCAATGATGTGGACTGTAAAAAAGTAGAAAAGCCAATGCCGAAACTTCCGGTCGCAACTGCATTTTGGACACCGCGTCCAAATCTGCAGACAGGAACAGAGGCATGGATTTTGGCTGGAGGTGCACATCATACGGCATTTTCTTATGATTTGACAGCGGAACAGATGGGAGATTGGGCAGCAGCAATGGGAATTGAGGCAGTCTATATTGATCAGGATACAAGGATTCGCCAGTTTAAAAATGAACTGTTATGGAATAGTGCTGTGTATCGGAAATGATATTTGTTTGGAGGGAAAATAGATGGGCAATGTAAAAGAGACAATTGAAAGTGGAAAGGCAGTGCTTGGAATAGAATTTGGTTCGACGAGAATTAAAGCAGTTTTGATTGATGAGGAACATGTGCCAATCGCATCTGGGGATTACGCGTGGGAGAATCGTTTAGATAATGGAATTTGGACTTATACTTTGGAGGATATCTGGACGGGGCTTCGTGAAAGTTATGCAAAAATGGCAGCGGATGTCAAGGGAAAATACAATGTAACGATTAAACAGCTTGGGGCGATCGGTTTTAGTGCAATGATGCACGGTTATATGGCATTTGATCAGGAAGGAAATTTGCTTGTGCCGTTTAGAACATGGAGAAATGGAATCACAGAGCAGGCGGCAGAAGCGTTGACAGAATTATTCCAATATAATATTCCGCAAAGATGGAGCATTGCACACTTGTATCAGGCAATTTTAAATAAAGAAGAACATGTGAAAAAAGTGGCATTTTTTACAACACTTTCAGGATATATTCACTGGAAATTAACCGGGCAGAAAGTACTTGGCGTAGGAGATGCATCAGGAATGTTTCCAATTGATCCAAATACGAAAAATTATGATGAGAGAATGATTCAGAAGTTTGATACACTTGTGGAAGGAGAAGGATTTTCCTGGAAAATAGAAGAGATTTTACCAAAAGTGTTACAGTCTGGAGAACGAGCTGGGATGTTGACACAGGAAGGTGCGAGGCTTCTGGATATAAGTGGAAATTTGGAATCAGGTATTTTGCTTTGTCCACCAGAGGGTGATGCCGGAACCGGAATGGTAGCGACAAACAGTGTGCGAAAAAGAACAGGAAATGTATCTGCGGGAACATCTGTTTTTGGAATGGTTGTATTAGAAAAAGAGCTGGAAAGGGTGTATCCGGAGATTGATCTTGTGACAACACCGGATGGCAGTCTTGTCGGAATGGTTCATGCAAATAACTGTACATCAGACTTGAATGCATGGGTGGGACTCTTTCGAGAATTTGCAGAAAGTTTTGGCATAAAAGTAGATATGGACAGTCTGTTTGGGACATTGTATCGGAAAGCCTTGGAGGGAGATGACGATTGTGGCGGTCTGCTCTCCTACGGATATCTTTCAGGAGAAAATATCACTGGAGTGGCAGAGGGAAGACCGTTATTTGTGCGTTCGCCAAAGAGCAATTTTAATTTGTCAAACTTTATGAGAGTACATTTATTTACATCACTTAGTGCATTAAAAATTGGTATGGATATTATGATGAAAGAGGAACATGTTGAAATAGATACAATTTTAGGACATGGAGGACTTTTTAAGACCAAAGGAGTAGGACAGAAAATTCTTGCGGCGGCTATCAATGCTCCAGTATCGGTCATGGAGACTGCGGGAGAAGGAGGTCCATGGGGAATGGCATTGCTTGCTGCTTATATGATTCAGAAGGAAGAACAAGAAAGTCTTGGGGATTATCTTAGCAAAAAGGTATTTTCAGGAAATGCAGGAGTCAGCATGGAACCGTACGCAAAAGATGTGGAAGGATTTGAGCGCTTCATTGAAAGATATAAAAATGGAATTGCTATTGAGCAGTCTGCATTAAAAAATTTAGTATGAGGAGGAAGGCATGATGTTAGAACAATTGAAAAAAGAAGTATATGAGGCAAATATGCTGCTTCCGAAATACGGATTAGTAACATTTACCTGGGGCAATGTCAGTGGAATTGATAGAGAAAAAGGGTTGTTTGTCATTAAACCGAGTGGAGTAGAGTATGATTTGCTGACACCGGAAGATATGGTGGTTGTTGATTTAGATGGAAATAGAGTAGAAGGAAGATACAACCCTTCTTCGGACACGGCAACACATGTTGTACTGTATAATCGATTTCCTGATATTGGCGGGATTGTTCATACACATTCTTCATGGGCAACGAGCTGGGCACAGGCAGGGCGCGGTATTCCATGTTACGGAACAACTCACGCTGATTATCTATATGGTGAAGTTCCGTGTGTGAGAAATTTGACAGAAGAAGAGATTGCAGAGGCCTATGAGAAAAATACAGGAGTTTTAATCGCAGATGAGTTTGAGCGAATGAAGATTGATTATGTGGCGACCCCAGCAGTACTTTGCAAGAATCATGGACCATTTACTTGGGGGAAAAGTGCAAACGAAGCTGTCCACAATGCAGTGGTGCTGGAAGAGGTAGCAAAAATGGCGGCTAGGTGTGAGATGTTGAATTCACAAAACACGCCGGCTCCGCAAGAACTTCAGGATAAACATTACTATAGAAAACATGGGGCGAATGCCTATTATGGTCAATCTGAAAAATAAATATTGCAATTTGGTTGCTATGTGCGACAGCGGCAGTAATTGTAATTCTAAAAAAAACAAATTACTATCATAAAAAATCAAACTTTTCTAGATAAAATGCAAAAAAATCAAACAAAAGTATAAGAAATTATATTTTAACTATTAAAAAAGAACGTTATAGTATCTGATAGGATGCTATAACGTTTTTTTAAAGGAGGTTTTTAAATGAGGAGGCATAAGAGGTTTATGGCAATTCTATTGTGTGCGGCAATGACGTTTTCAGTTCTTCCTTCGGCGGCTGCAAAAGCAGAAGACGAAGAGAAAGTTCTGGAAGTTGTGGCAGAGTATGATATGAGCCATGGAGATGGAAAATTGAGGGATATTTCAGGAAATGAAAATGATGCAGAATTAGTAGGATTTGAAGACTCTGATTTTGTAGAGGAAGATGGGGACACAGTTTTGTGCTTTTCAGGAAATAAAGAAAAGTATGTGAAACTACCGGCTGAATTGGTTGAAGGGGAAAATTTTACAATCGAGGCACAATTTCAGACTGAAATTACAAAGCAAAATTATAATCAATGGCTATTTTGCCTTGGCAGTAAAGTAGATACATGGCCAAACGTAAAAAACTATATTTTTTTCTGCCCGGTACAAGGCGGAAATAACAATGGAAAAGACAAAAATATGCGTGCGGGAATTAAAAATGCAACGAGTGAAATTCTTCTCGGACAGGATGCCCAAATTCAAGAAGGATATAATACGGTAAAGTATGTCTTTGAGGAAGGCAAAGTGACATTATCTGTAAATGAAGAAGAGGTTGAAAGTATAGAAACAGGGTACTCTATTCAGCAGATATTAAATGGTGGAACAGATGGAAATGTTTCTGGATACATTGGTAAGTCCCTATATAGTCCAGATCCAGCATTTTGAGGAAAATTAAAGTCTTTTAAAATTTGTGCGGAAAAGAAGGACAATTCGGATGAAGGGAAAGTTGCAGAGGCAAAAGAACAATTACAACTTCCATATGAAAATGTATATGGAAACATTACACTCCCGAAAAAAACAGAAAATGGTGCAGTGGTGACATGGGAAACGGATCATCCCGAAATTGTGGATATAGAGTCCCATAAGAATGAAGGATATGATGAGACACCGGCAGGGACAGTGACACGTCCTCAAAAAGACACTACTGTAACAATGACTGCAACATTAACATACGGAAATGCAAGTGATACAAAAGAATTCAAGTTCACAGTTAAAAAGGCAGCTAAGAAATTGAAAGAGGAAGACTATAAAGGCTACTTTTTCTCTTATTTTGCGGGAGAAGGGTATGCAGATGGTGAACAAATTTATTTTGCGGCAAGCAAAAATGGACTGAAATGGTATGACCTAAATGATAATGAACCAGTATTGACTTCTGATCAAGGGGAGAAAGGTGTACGAGATCCATTTATTCTTCGTTCTGCGGAAGGCGATAAATTCTATATGATTGCAACAGATTTAAAAATCAATGGTGGAAATGGCTGGGGAGCAGCACAGACATCAGGCAGTCAATCTTTAATGGTTTGGGAGTCAACGGATCTTGTTAACTGGTCTGATATGCGTATGGTGGAAGTGAGTGCCTCGATTAATGCAGGATGCACATGGGCTCCGGAAGCAACTTACGACCCGATCACAGGCGAATATATTGTATACTGGGCATCGAAAGTGAGTGAGGACAATTATGGGAAGCAGAGAGTGTATTATGCAAAAACCAGAGATTTTTATACATTCACAGAACCAAAAGTTTATATTGAAGACAAGACAGAGTCTTGTATTGATACAACAATCATTTACAACAAAGAGGAACAAATGTATTACCGGTATACAAAAAATGAAGGTAGTGCAACCAATTCAATTGGAGCAAAGACAAAAACAATATTTGCAGAAAAAAGTAAGACTCTTCTTGGCGAATGGACTCATATTCCTTCAGAATCCTTAAATAATAACCAGTGGGTGGAAGGACCAACCATATTTCAGTTTAATCAGCAGGATAGCTCCAATGGGAAATGGTGTCTATTAGTAGATGATTTTGGTGGACGCGGGTATTATCCACTTGTTACAGATTCACTTTCGACGGGAGAATTTTCTTCGCCGGAGATATACACCATGCCTTCGCGGGCGAGACATGGTACTCCTATACGTGTGACAGAAGAAGAATATAATGCCGTTATGCAAAAGTGGGGAAAGGGGTCTGCGCAAGAGAATGATGAAGAAGAACAGAAAGCCCCAGTACTCTCGTATGACTTCGAAAATACAGAAGGCTCAGTTATTACAGATATAAGTGGAAATGGAAATAACGGTACAATGTATGGAGAGGCAAAGGTGCAAAAGGATGAGGAAAGAAATTCAAATGTACTATATTTAAATGGGACATCAGAAACATTTGCAGAATTGCCACAAGGATTTTTTGACGGAAGAAATACATTTTCCATTTCAATGGATATGAAAGCAGAAAAAGTAGACGGAAATTTCTTTGCATTTTCGATAGGACAGGACAGTAAGAAATATCTGTTTATGAAACCGACGCAAGATGCAATCAAATCAGTAATAACAACTGGATCATGGGGAAGCGAGAATGGTTTTACGGAAAAAACGGGAACAAGTGTAAAAGATACATGGCTTCATTTGACGCTGATTGTCGATGGAATCGATATGAAGTTATATTTGGATGATCAATTGATTGGGCATAATAAAAATGTAAAACGTGAAATAGTAGAGCTTGGAAAAGAACTCAAGTCATATCTTGGAAGGTCATTCTATAACGGAGACACCTATTTTAAAGGGGCATTTGATAATATAAAAGTGTATAATCGAGTGCTCAGTGATTCTGAACTTAAAGGAGAAGAGACAGATTCTGAGTATAATGCAGGTTATCTTTGGACATTTTTTGATTCATCAGACGGATATGAAAAGATTTTTCTTGGATATAGCAAGGATGGATTGACATGGGAAAAATTAAATAAAGATGAAGATGGAAATGCACAGCCGATTCTTGTCAATGATGCACAAGGCAGTGATCTTGGGGTGCGAGATCCTCACATTATTCGATCAAAAGAGGGAGATAAATATTGGATTTTAGGTACAGACCTCCATGCAGAAGGAGGGGGCTCAGGAGGAAGCGGATGGGATCAGATAAATGCAAGTCAAAATTTAGTGGTATGGGAATCCACAGATCTTGTGAATTGGAGTGAACCGCAGCTTGTTTATGCAGGATTTGATAATGCAGGATGTGTGTGGGCGCCAGAAGCAATCTATGACGAAGCAACAGATGACTATCTTGTGTACTGGTCTTCCAGAGATAAATCAAAAAATGGAACAGATCAAAATGCATTGAGGGTATATGTTTGCAGGACAAAGGATTTCCATACATTTTCTGAACCGAAGGTATGGCTGAGTGAAGATCAGGACACAGGAAATGAAGTCAATATTATTGACAGCACGATTGTAAAATCAGACGGTAAATTTTATCGTTTTTCTACCTCGGATTGGAATACGGTAATCGATGTCAGCGATTCATTATCCGAAGATGTATTCGATGTACGCCAAGGGGAAGAATCGAGCGAAAATGGGGACTGGAAACGTATCGTAAAAAGAAGCGAAAGCAGTCAGGCAGGATTTGACAGAAGAGAAGGGTTTACCGTATATCAACTTCCTGATGGGAGATGGTGTGCAATGGGAGACAATGGAGGCTATAAAGCATTTTTGACAGACGATTTGGCAAGTGGAAAATTTACAGTTGAAAACGCAAACTTTGTGGATGGAAGATTCAGACATGGTACGGTTATTCGGCTTTCAGAAGAAGAAGAGAAAAAAATTTTGTCAGCTTACGGGGAAGATCGAGAGGAAGAGCCGGATCCTGAACAAAAGGTTTTGGCAGAATTTAATTTTGACGAAGAAGGTTCAGGATTTGAAAGTAAATATGCAAGAGCAACAGGAGCGGCATATGAGCTTGCAGACAGCTATTCTGAAGAATCAGGGAAAGCATTATATTTGAATGGAAAAGAGGATAATTTCCTAACGGTAACAGATAAAGAGGGAAAAAGTCTGCTCACAGATGTGACAGAACTTACAGTTTCTTATGATGCAAAAACAGACAGAAGTGATACAAATTGGATTATGTATGCGGCGCCGAACAAAAATACACCACAATACCAATACGAAAAATATATTGGCATTATGGAAAAAAGTGGAACGACTACAGTTGAGCGATATAAAAACAGTGGAGACAGACCGGCTAATCCTTCAGCACAGACCGGGAATGATTGGAATCACATTGATGTTGTTATGAGCAAGACGGACACAACTATTTATGTTAATGGACAGAAGGTTTCTTCCGAAACAAGTGCTTATAGCTTGAGGAGTATTCTTGGGAAAAACAGTATTCTTCAGATTGGAAAATCAAACTGGGGAGAAGGGGAATATTTTAAAGGCTGGATTGATAATTTCCGCATTGAGAACAGAGCGTTGACAGAGGAAGAGGTAAAAGAACTTTCCGAAGAGTTTTTGGCAGCGCAACCGATTATAAAAGCGGTGACGATTGGAAGCGTTCCGGAAAGGGAGGAGGCATTAGAATATCGAGGAACTGATGATCATACGGCGGTCTTTACTAAGATTGATACAAAGAATAAAGTGATGACTCCATATATTAAAGATGAAGCAGATCTTACCAAAATTCCAGTCACTTTTACATTTAACGGAAAAGTTGAAATAAAAGTTCAGGATAAAACAATCAGCAATGGAACAGAATTAGATCTATCCAAAGATTTGAAGATCACGCTGATAAGTAATGAAAAAGAAGAAGAATGGACAATTCAAAAACCAATACTTTCCAATAATCCTGTGCTTCCGGGACAGTATGCGGATCCTGATATTGATTACTTTGATGGGAAATTCTGGATTTTCCCAACGACGGATGGGTACCCAGGATGGAGTGGAACAAAGTTTCATGCATTTTCATCAAAAGATTTGGTGAATTGGACAGATGAAGGAATCATTATGGAATTAGCGAATGAAAATCCAGGAAAAAATGAAAACGGAGTGGAGATTGCAACATCACCATGGGCAGAGGGTGGAAGCGCATGGGCTCCAACCATTGAAGAAAAAAATGGAAAATATTATTTTTATTACTGTGGGAAGTTCAGTAATGGACAATCTGCAATTGGAGTTGCAGTGGCAGATCATCCGGCAGGACCTTATAAAGATAAAGGGGAAGCATTGATAACTGTAGATATGTGTAAACAAGCTGGTATCAAGATGGGGCAGGCAATAGACCCATCAATTTTCACAGATGATGATGGAACCTCTTATATTACATTTGGAAATGGAGCTGCCGCTATTGCACAGTTAAGCGATGACATGATGAGCATTGAAAAAGATACTTTAAAACAAATAAATGGATTGACGGATTTTAGAGAATCTGTAGTAGTGACAAAGGTGAATGGGAAATATCACTGGACCTGGTCTTGTGATGATGCCAATAGTCCGAATTATCATGTCAATTACGGTGTATCTGATACTTTGCTTACCGATGATGGAAGTGCATCAGTTACTCTGGTAAAGAAAAATTTACTGGCAAAAGATGAAAGTCTAGGAATACTGGGATCCGCACATCAATCGATAGTACATGTTAAAGACGGTAAAGGTCAGGATCGATATTTTATGGCATATCACAGATTCTACACGCCATTGAATATATTTACGGCAGGAGATGGACTCGGTGTACACAGGGAAACTTGTATTGATGAGATTACTTTTGATAAAGACGGTTATATGCAGGTTACTCCTACACACGAAGGGGTAGACGCAGTGAAAATGATACCGGATGAACCAGAGGTTCCAGATACACCAGAGGTTCCAGATACGCCAGATACGCCGGAACAACCAGAGAATCCTGAAGAACCAATGAATCCGGAACAGCCGGATACGCCACAGAATGATAATGGACAAATGACAACATCCAAACCAGCTCCTACAGGAGATGGCACAAATGTAATACTTTTGATTATGACAATGATGATAGCGTTGGGTGTAGTGTGGAGAAAAAAAGAAACGAAAACCAAATAGAAATCCAGGAGGGGGAGACTATGAAAAGAAAGACAAAAAAATGTATTTCATGGATCACAGTAGCTGCGTTATTGGGCGGAATTACAAGTCCTTTCAACAGTGGAGCAGCTTCCGTGGAAGCGGCGGACATACCGGAGCCATTGGTAAAATTTGATTTTGAGGATTTATCGGAAAATGCAGAAATCACTTACAAAAATGCAAAGGCTACCGGAGAATATTCGTTGGCAGAAAGTTATAAAGGTGGAGGTGAAGCGCTCTCTTTAAATGGGACGGGACAATTTTTAGATGTAAAGAAAAAAGATGGAGAAAGTCTGTTGACAGGAGAAAAAGAATTGACGGTTTCTTACGATGCCAAATTGGAAAAGGGAGCCAAAGGATGGATTTTGTATGCTTCGGACAGTAATAAAGCTCCGTCCTATCCAAATGAACGTTATCTTGGAATTCTGCATGGCTCGACCAATAGTGAAAACGAGATGATTGCAGAGCGCTATAAAAATAATGGGGCAAGACCAGTATCTGCAACTGCAGATGTATCTGAAATTTATACGAAGTGGGTACATATAGATGTTGTACACAGTGAAAAGGATACGACAATTTATGTAGATGGTGTAAAAAAAGCGACACAGGGAAGTGAATATGCGATTGATGATATTTTAGGAGAGAATAGTATTTTGCAAATCGGGAAGGCCAATTGGGGAACGGGAGAATATTGCAAAGGCTTGATCGATAATTTCCGCATATATGATACAGCACTCACAGCACAGCAGGTGTCAGCGGAATATAATGATTATGTTTTGGAGAGTGATTGTGCTTTGCTTACACTTCCGGAAACGACAGACCGCTCTTTGACGCTTCCAAAAACAGGGGCGAGTGGCATGACACAAATCAGCTGGAAGTCTTCGGCATCAGATGTAATGAAAGATGATGGAACGATTATACGAGGTGAGAAAGACAAAAAGGTAACTATGACAGCAACAATATCTCTTGAAGATCGTTCGGTGAAAAAGGAGATAGAGGTAACCGTACTCAAGAAAAATCCTGAGGAGGATGTGGTAACTTATACGAAAGAATTGACATTAAATACGGGATTTGTCTCAGAGGATATAGAGCTTCCGACAAAAGTGGGAAATGCGGATGTTGTTTGGGAGACAAGTGATGCATCAGTCATAACAAAAGACGGAAAGGTCAAAAGATCAGATGAAAATAAAACAGTTACATTGACAGCGACAATAAAAGTAAATGGCGCTTCAAAAAATGGAACAAAAGAGTTCCCGTTGACGGTCATTGCAAAAGGAGCAAATATTGCTGCCTATGTAAGTAATGAACCTGTAGTTGCACAAAATGGTGGTATGAAGATTGCGTTGCAGAAAGAAGGCGAGTATGAGGCGCTGCATAAAGATCAGCCGATTCTGTATTCTTCTGTGGGAACTAAATCTTATGTTGCTCCACAAATCTTTCGAAAGGCAGATGGAAGCTTTGGGGTTATTGCAGCGGATGGAGGAAACAGTGGCTCTGTTGTTCTCTATGATTCCAAAGATTTAATTACATATTCGAATCAAAGAATTGCCACGATTGAGGGAATTACTTCAATACAAAAAATGTATTGTGTATATGATAGTGCAGATGCAGTGTATAAAGTATTTATAGAAGCAAATGGACAGACTTATATTACAACTTCAAAGAATCTTACCGAATTTGAGGAAGCAAAAGTAACAGACTATGCGATTCCTGAAGCTGGTGAAGTGGCAGAGGATGCTGTTTGGGCAGAAAAAGAAGCATTGACACAAAAAGAATGTGACGCTATTGAAAAACAATTTACAACTCCGTACAATACATCACTTTCAAAAATAACCAAGGAAATTACGGTTGATACAGGAGCAGATGTGAAAACAGAACTGAAAAAGGCGGTTAGAGAAGTGACTGCACAGTATTCAAACGGAGAAGAAAAGACATATTCCGTGCGTTGGAATGAAGCAGATATTGAAAAAGCGGATACAGACAGAGCGGGAATGGAATATACTGTGCGAGGAACAATTGGAGGTTCTGCATATTACACAAAGGCAGATTCACCATTGATTGAAGAACGTGCAGACCCATATATTGTCTATGATGAAGAACGACAAATGTACTATTTTACAGCATCCTATCCGGTAAATGGAAAAGGCGGAGCAGATGGTTATGATCGATTGGTTATCCGTGAGGCAAAAACAATTGAGGGACTTGCTGATGCTGAAGAACACGTTATCTGGGATGAAAGCGAAGTGCAGGGATATGGAAGATGGATTTGGGCACCGGAATTACATAAAATTGGTGATAGCTGGTATTTTCTCAGCACAGCATCACTAGATGAAACAACTGGAGGAAACTTTAATATTCGTCCATTTATGATGAAATGTAACAATTCAGAGGAAATTACGAATCCAGACAGCTGGGGAGAACCAGAGCGTGTGAAGACGATGCAAGGAGACAAAACTGGATTAAATGCAATGTCTCTGGATATGACATATTTTGAAGCAGGAGGAAGACACTATCTTGTGTGGGCTGATTTCACTAAAAATGACGGAAATCCTGCCGGTATTTCAAGTCTCTATATAGCAACGATCGACCCATCGAATCCTACTCAGCTGACAAGTACCTGCTCTGTTATTACAGTACCGGAATATGTATGGGAATTAGAGAGATATAAAGTAAACGAAGGACCTGCAGTATTACAAAAAGATGGGAAAGTATATCTGGCATTCTCGGCTTCGGGAACAGGCTCAGAATATTGTGTCGGACTTTTGACAGGAAATGCAGATGATGATCTGACAAAAAAGGAAAATTGGGTAAAAACACCATACCCAATTATGACAAGTGGTGATTTTAATGATGAACTATGTGGACCGGGGCATAACTCTTTTACAGTTGATGAATATGGAAATGCAGTGATTGTATATCATGCAAGACCGGCAGATACTCATGCAGGTCATACGGGAGATCCACTTTATGATCCATGTCGTCATGCATACGTAAAACCAGTTTTGTTTGGTGCTGATGGAGCGCCGGTTTTGAATCTTTCGGACGAAGAGTTTGTAAAAGGTGGTTCGGAAATTACAGTCAAAGTAAAAGTAAAAGGAGAGTCAGAAGAAAGTAAACCATCTTTGGAGTATAACTTCGATGAGGATTATACAGGAATTGTGAAAGACAGCGCAGGAAATCAGGATGGAACAGTGACAGAAGGTGCATCTTATGTATGGGATAAAGAATATGGTCAGGTATTATATTTGGATGGAGATAAAACAGATGGAGGACATGACAGTTATTTGGAATTTCCAGAGGGATATTTTGATGGAAAAGATAAAGTGACAATTTCAATGGATGTCAATGAAGTGACAAGAAGTGGAAACTACTTTACATTTGGTGTAGGACAGAATAATCAAAAATATCTTTTTTTAAAGACCGCACCGACAAGCACAAAACTTGCGGTCACTACGTCTGGATATCAGAATGAAAAGTTAGCAAATAGGAACTCGGTATATCCAAATAACAGCAGAACATGGATTAATATAAAAATGGTTGTGACACCAAAATCAATCAGCCTTTATCAAGATGGAAAATTAATTGCAGAAAATCTGAATACAAATATCTCCTTAGATGATTTGGGGAGAAACCTTAAAGCATATATCGGGAAATCATTTTATTCAGAGGATAAATATTTCCGTGGATATTTTGATAACATAAAAGTATATGATTATGCGATGACAGATGAAGAAGTGAAAAAAGTCACGAAAGAAGAAAAAGAAGCCAGAGAAAAAAAGATGGGAGAAGTTAAACTTGTAGCAGAGAAGTTTGAGATTCCAAATGCAGATAATATTAAGGGTAACATTACCCTTCCAAGTGAAAAAGATGGTGTATTGATTCAATGGTCTTCCTCTAACCCGAAGGTAATCAATCCCGAAAAAGATGGAGAAAAACCAGCAGGCGTTGTTACAAGACAGAAAGAAGATACAAAGGTAACACTCACGGCAGTTTTCTCAAAAGAAGGAAGTAAAGATGTGAAAAAAGAATATGAGGTGATTGTAAAAGCAAAGGCAAAGACAGTAAAAGAGGAAGATTATGCCGGTTATTTGTTCGTGAGGTTTAATGGAACAGAAGAAAATGGAGATCAAGAGCAGACTTATTTTTCACTGAGTGAGGAGGGCCTCAATTGGACAGATTTAAATCAAAATCAACCAGTATTGAAAAGCACGATTGGTGAAAGCGGATTAAGAGATCATTTTATAGCTCGAGCACCGGAAGGTGACAAATTTTACATGATAGCAACAGACTTAAGTATTGCCTTAAATAAAGTAAATGGTGGAGCAGATTGGGGGTCAGCAGGAGGAAGCGGAAGCCACAGCATTGTCGTATGGGAATCTGATGATTTGGTAAATTGGAGTGAACCTTGGCTTGCGGAAATTGCACCAGAAGGAGCAGGATGCACATGGGCGCCAGAATTTATTTACGACGAAACAACCGGTGAATACATTGTCTATTGGTCTGCAACAACACTTCAGGTAGATGAAGAAGAAAATATTACACAGGAATATGAAAATCACGCAATTTATTATTGCAAAACCAGGGATTTCCGAACATTTACAGAAGCAGAATTATATCATGATGGTGGCGTAGACGCAAATGGAAAAATTGTAAAAGTAATTGATTCTACAATGATTCAAAATGGGGATACATATTACCGTTTTACTAAAAATGAAAGCAAAGGAACCATTGTTATGGACAAATCGGATTCTATACTTGGAGAATTTTCAGAGATTGACTCTAACGTGCTTTCTTCGGAGCTTCCAGCAAAGAGAGGCGCAGTAGAAGGTCCGATTATCTTTAAAATGAATGAAAAAACAGAAGATGGAAAAGATCAATGGTGTCTGATGGTAGATCGTTTTGCAAGAGGACAGGGATATTATCCTCTCATTACCACAGATTTGAATTCGGGTGAATTTAGAATGTTGGATGACAGTGAATATAGTTTTCCAAGCAAATACCGCCACGGTTATGTAATGCCGGTAACAGAAAAGGAATATGGTGCACTGCAAAGACAGTGGGGAGACGGAAGCTATGTTGACAAGTCCTTGTTAAAAGAAGTGATTGAAGAAGCGAAAGATATTTTGACAAATCAGAAACAAAACTATACCGAAGAAAGTATTCAGCAACTAAAAACGGCATTAGAGTCTGCCCAAAAAGCTTTGGATATAGTGACTACAACAGAGGAAGCTGATCAGGCGGCAGAGAATCTACGAAAAGCAATTGAAGCATTGGAGAAAAAAGAGGATATTCTGACCAGGATAGAGGTTACACTTCCAGATAAGACAGAATATCAGATTGGAGAAGAACTTGATTTGACAGGAGTGAAAGTAACAGCGGTGTATGAAAGCGGAAAAACAGCGGATGTGACAGAGGCAGCAACAGTTGATAGCGGTGCTTTCAATTCTCAGAAAGCAGGAAGTTATACTATTACAGTTACTTATGCAGAGAAGACAGAGACATTTGTTGTTACAGTGAAAGAAAACTCTCCTGAAATTCCAGACCCAGTACCGAGTCCAAAACCTGAACCTAATCCTGACTCTAATACAAAACCAAAACAGAACGAAAATAAAGTTGTAAAAACAGGAGATGAGCAAAACCCGCTTCTTTCGATTAGTATTTTTGCTCTTGCAAGTGTTGTAATAACCGGAAGTTTTATAAGGAGAAAAAAATATAACTTGTAAATAATTGAGAGAGGTAAGGATAAAACAAGAAGCCGCACTTCCCATGAGGCATCCTTACACTTTTGAAGGCAGAGAGTGCAGTACGAATTTGTTTTTATGGAATTCCAATATCCCCTCATCGCGCATCTTTCCAAGCTCTTTCGATAGGGCGCTGCGATCCAGATTGAGATAGTCGGCAAGTCCCTGACGGTCAAACGGAATTTGGAATGTTGTACTTTTGGCTTTTGCCGCTTCTGTAGAAAGATAGATAAAGAGACGGCTGCGAACGGTTTTAGGAGTAGTGCAGAAAATGCGTCTGGAAAGTATTAGATTTTTTTGCACAGAAATATAGAGAATATTCTGCATGATTTTAGCACTCCAGCTCTCTTTATCTTGAATCTGTTTCAGAGGCGCGATATTTAGAAAGAGGATATCAGCAGCTTCGGCAGTGACTGCGTCAACCATCATCGGTTCTTGACAGAGCGCGTAGGATTCGGCGAATACCTGTCCTGCTGAAATATTGCTTAAAATACTTTTGTTGCCCCACAGATCAATATTTTCAATATTGACACTTCCGCTTAAGACGATACCGATTTCATGGATATGTTCTCCGGTGTGAAAGATAATAGTATTTTTTGCAAAGTGCTGTGTGCGCATGCAGCCAAGATCCAGCATGTGCATCCACTCATTTTCCATAATACCCTGAAATAAAACTGATTCAATTTTTTTCATAAAATCCTCATTTCCGTGGTTATAACCACTGAATTATTGGATTGATTATATTATACTCAGGTTACAAATGCAAGGAGGAAAAAATATGATTAGAAGAATTATTGAGATTGATGAAGATAAATGTAATGGGTGCGGAGCTTGTGCAGCGGCTTGTCATGAAGGAGCAATCGGTATGGTAGATGGGAAAGCGAAACTTCTTCGTGATGATTATTGTGATGGACTTGGAGACTGCCTTCCGACATGTCCGACAGGGGCAATCCGTTTTGTAGAGCGAGAGGCAGCAGCGTATGATGAACAGGCCGTTTTGGAAAATCAGAAAAAAGCAGCACCGGCGGTAATCCAGCCGTCACAGCTTGCACAATGGCCATGTCAAATCAAGCTTGTGCCAGTAAATGCACCTTATTTTCAGGGGGCAAAATTGCTGATTGCAGCGGACTGCACGGCTTATGCCTACGCTAATGTGCATCAGGAATTTATGCGAGGAAAGGTGACAATTATCGGATGTCCAAAACTGGATGATGTCGATTATAGCGAGAAACTGACACAGATTTTGGAGAATAATGATATCAAAAGTGTCACAATACTTCGTATGGAAGTCCCTTGCTGCGGTGGTCTTGAGATGGCTGCGAAAAAAGCACTTAAGGAAAGTGGAAAGTTTATTCCATGGCAAGTTGTCACGATTTCGATTGATGGGAAAATATTAGATTAAGAGCAATTTGAAATGTTATTAGGAGTAGTGTTTTAAGAAAAAAGCTGATAAAATAGGTATCTCAGATGAATGAGGTATCTATTTTTTTGTAACAGTTCAGTAAACTCGAGCTGTTATGACTGAACTGTTACAGATTGGAAGGAAAGGAAGGAAAAAATGGAAATCAGGCAGGCAAAGTTGGCGGATGTGCCAACCATTATGAAGATATATGAAAAAGCAAGGGTATTTATGGAGAACAGTGGGAATCCTACACAATGGGCGGTTGGCTATCCGGGGCAGCAGCTAGTTGAAAAGGATATTATAGAAAAAAATTGTTACATCTGTGAGGAACAGGGGAAAGTTGTAGGTGTGTTTTCGTTTATAGTGGGAGAGGACCCGACATATCAGAAAATCGAGCATGGTGCATGGCACAGCGCAGAAACATATGGAACAATACACAGACTTGCATCAGATGGACAGGCAAAGGGGATTGCAAAAATTTGTTTTGATTTTTGCAAAACAAAATGCCGTTATCTTAGGATTGACACGCATCAGGATAACAAACCAATGCAGGCGGCAATCCTGAAATACGGATTTCAAAAATGCGGAATTATTCACGTTGCAAATGGCAGCGAAAGGATTGCGTTTGATATTTCGTTTGATTGAAAAAAGATTCACTGCATGATATGATATTTAGGATTAGAAATATGGGAACGGCAAAGACAGTTAGTGAGGTGAAAATAATGCCATTAACAAAGATGGAAGCGGAGAACTTTACAGTATTTGAGAAGATATCAATCCCGTTTTGTAGAGGGTTGAACGTACTAGTAGGAGAAAATGGAGTGGGGAAAACGCATGTTATGAAGATTGCGTATGCTGCGTGTCAAGCATCAAAGCATGATGTGTCATTTTCGCAGAAAAGCGTAATGTTATTTAGACCTGATCAGTCCAGTATCGGACGTCTTGTAAATAGAAGAAAAAATGGTAATAATACGGCGAAAATTTCTGTTGAGTCAGATGTAGCAAAAATCGGAATGTCATTTTCTATTAAAACAAAAAAATGGGATGCAGAGATTAAGACTGAGCCAAATTGGGAAAAACAGATGTCAGATTTGACAAGTGTATTCATTCCGGCAAAAGAAATTTTATCAAATGCATGGAACCTTGATGCAGCAGTTAAAATGGGAAATGTAGAATTTGATGATACGTATCTTGATATTATTGCAGCTGCCAAGATTGATATATCAAGAGGTGTTGATACAGGGGCAAGAAAAAAATATTTGGAGCTTTTGCAAAAAATCAGTTCAGGCAAAGTTGCTTTGCACGATGATAGATTTTATCTTAAACCAGGTACACAGGCAAGGCTGGAGTTTAATTTGGTAGCTGAAGGATTACGTAAGATTGCATTATTGTGGCAGTTAATAAAGAACGGTACATTGGAAAGAGGTTCTGTTTTATTTTGGGATGAGCCCGAGGCAAATATTAATCCTAAATATATTCCCGTTTTGGCAGAATTACTTATTATGTTGGAACGTGAAGGTGTTCAGATTTTTGTTTCCACGCATGATTATTTTTTGTCTAAATATATTGAAGTCAAAAAGAAAAAAGACAGTGAAATTCAATATATTTCGTTATACAAGGATAAAACAAGTATAATAAAGTGCGAGGTAGAAAAAGAATTTGAACTATTAGAACACAATGCTATTATGGATACTTTTCGTCAACTGTACAGAGAGGAAATCGGGGTGGTGCTTCAGTGAAAGTAATACCAGAATCAGACATGAGATTTGGTCAATTTGAGGAAATGAACTTATTTCATATAGAGAACTCGCTGAATCGGAACCATATATAGAGACAAAGGACAAATATCTATGAGTATAAAAAACAGAATTCCAAAGGAGTTTTATAAATTATTTAACAGTAAGTACGTCGAGTATTTTCAGCGGATTTTGATTGCACTTTATGAGCAGTCGGCAAGTTCGTATTCATTGCTTGGACTTACAGAAGAGGAATGTCAGGACACGATCGAGATGGAGATTTCTACATTTACGATGGATTTTAGTCAAAGTGACCTGGAGGAAGAGGGAGAACTTCTCACGCGGGCGAATATGGAGTCAGTGATGCTTCGAAAGCTGGAAGAGTGGGGATGGCTCCGAAAGGATTATGACGAATCTCTGAACTGCTATGTCGTTTCATTTCCGGATTACAGCCAGATGTTCACAGAGTTATTTGGCAGACTATATAATGAAGAAAGCAGTATGGAGCGTGAGAGTCTGTTGACGATATACAGCCATCTGTTTACATACCACTCTTCTAAGGAAAAGGACAATGAGATTTTGAAAAGTGCGCTGCAGTCTTCGAAGGCATTGCTTCAGATGCTCTCGAATATGCAAGAAGGAATTCGTGGATTTTTTGAGGAAATGACGAAGCAGAAGACATTTCTTGGAATTCAGGAAGTGCTTGTGCAGGAAATGAATAATACAGATAGCCAAAAGTATGCGATTTTGACGACAACGGATAGTTTTTACCGGTATAAAGAAGAGGTGAAAGAGCTTATTGATCAGAATCTGATGGGAAATGAGGCTAGAAAGCAGGAGTTGCTTCAGAGGAGAAAAGGGCTGGAGGCAGATTCTTTTGCGTGGAGAAGAAATGAACGTGGAGTACAGAGCTGCGATGAGGCAATGGAGATCTTGTTTCAGATCAATCGGGAGTTTGACGGGATTGAGCGCAGATACAATCGTCTCATTGATCAAAAGAGAGTATTTGCAAAACGTGCGGCGGCTCGTATCCGATATATTTTGGCGGAGGGTGATGTGGAGGAAGACCACACAAAAGCGCTGATCAGGCTATTAAATATGAGCGACCGAAAAGATGAGATATTGAAAAAACTTGGTGAACGTATGGGCATGACAGAGCGTTTTGCAGTGCTGAAAGAGAGGAGCTTTGCAAAACCGAGAGATGCGAAAAAGAAAGCGTTTGAACCACAGGAACTTGTAAAGACGGGACAAAGTGAGGAACAGTTGGATGAGTTTGTTGTAAAACCATTATATACAAAGGCACAGATTCGGGAATTTCGCAGACAAAATGAGGTGGATGGAGCATTTCAGGTGACAAAAGATACCGTTCACACAGTGGAAGATTTAGAGAAGCTTTTATTTGTATGGCAGGAAGCCACTGAGATTGCGCAAGAGACAGAAGAGATTGTGATCGGAGAGGAATTTACGACAGAGGAAGGCTTGCAGTATTCAGGATTTACAATCAGGAGGAAGTAATATGGAACAATATTTAGAAAGTTTATCTGTGACGGAAGCAGAAAAATTAAAGAAGACTATCTTGAGTCTGTTTCGCCAGACGTGTATTTTGCAGGAAAAATATGACCCGGTTACACTGGTCCCAAGTGACAACGAGCAGTTTGCAATATGCAGAACACATCGCAACTTTATTGAAAACTATCTTTCGGTTCTCGGATGTGAATTGCTGTATGATTCACAGGAGCGCATTTTCAGGCTTGTCGGAGAAGGCGTGGAGGCGGAGGTCCTGTCGAAGGAGACAACGATTATTGTTCTGCTCATAAAGATGATCTATCGGGATAAGATCATGGGAAAGGGACTTGCTGCGACGGTGACAAATTTAGAAGAAATCAGAGAGTACGGGAAGAATACGAATCTTTTGAATCAGAAACTTCCGGACGGTGAATGGAAGAGCGCTTTGGCGATTATGAAAAAACATCAGATTGTGGAGTATCCGGGGGCGCTTCGTGATCTTGAGGACGATACACCGATTTATATTTACAGCACGATTAATTTATATTGCAGTTCGGCGTTGATTAACGAGCTGATTGAGGCGTACAGAGAGGAGAATGCAGAGGATGAAGCAGGCAAAGAAGATATTTACACGAATTTTGATGAATAACTGGGGCGGAATTGACCATCAGGTACTTTGTCTGAATGAATATGTGAATCTGTTCAGCGGAAAAAGCGGTTCCGGAAAATCATCTGTGATGGATGCCATGCAGGTCGTGCTATATGGAAGTGTCGGAAATGATTTCCTCAACAGAGCGGCAGATGACAGCGCCAATAAAAGAAGTGTGTTAAGCTATTTGCGCGGAGAGCAAAAAGATGGTACGGCGAACCGTGAGAATCAGGATTTTTATGCCCATATTGTCTTGGAGATACAGGATACAGGGCGGAAAAGTTACACATGTATCGGAGCAGTTTTCGAAGTCGGAAAAAATGATATGGACCTGAAACGGTTCCGTTTTTTCAGCCATGCCGGAAAAATTCCGGAAGATGAGTATGTTACTGTGTCTGGAATTCCGTATTCAATTGCACAGATTCAGAAACTGGTCCATGAAAGAGAACAGTCAGAAGATGCGAAAAGCAGAGGAAATATCAACCGGATCTATCCGTCCAGAGAAGCGTATCTGAACATCGTAAATGATATTATTTTCGGGTACGTAGATGCAGGTCGGTTTAAAACAATGCAAAAAAGTGCGATCGCGCTTCGCATGACAAAGGGAACGAGTCAGTTTATCAAAGACTATATGTTTCCGAAGAGCAAGGAAGATACGATCACTGCGATCAGTGAACAGCTTGCGGCTTACCGGGAGATAAAAGAGCGGGTCGAAGATTTGGAAAAACAGATTACCCTTTTAGAGGAGGTGCAGGCACATGACAGAAAGCTTACGCTTGCAAAGGCAGAGCAGGTAAAGACAGAAACGCTTTTACGGATTTTGGAGATTGAAAACAGGCGGGTACAACTTTTGTCAAAGACGGAGGAGTTCTCAAATACATGTGAGAAAATCGCGCAATTCGAAGAACAGATAAAAGATCTCGAGATGACATTGAATGGAAAACGAGAAGAACTGATTGGGGTGCGCACGGAACTTCGTGCCAGTGATTTTGAGAAAAAGAAAGAAGACCTTACAAAATTGCAGGAGACAATCCGTCTGTGCGGAAATGAGGCAAGAGAGTGGGGAGAATTGCTCAAGCGACTGAATCGTTGGAATGAGACAGACGGAGTCTGCGAGTATGTCAGTAACCCGCTTTGCAATCTTCTGGAAGAAATCGAAGAGAGAAATATCACAGAAGAGAATGTGAACGGACTGAAAAAGCGACTGAAGGAAACGTATGAGAGTATCAAATCTGAGGTGGAAGAGCTGAAGGCAGAGCGACGACGTGTGGAAGCGGACTATCAGGAACAGAAGGAGATGCTTGAGGATTTACAAAATGACAAAAAGCATTATTCCAAAGAAGTGAAAGTGGTCAGGAGAAAACTGCAGGAAGAATTGTCAGCAAGATACGGCAGAACCATATCGGTTGAAGTGTTTGCAGATTTGTTCGACATTACAGACGAGGCATGGCGAAATGCAATTGAGGGAAGACTTGGAAGAATCAAATACGGTCTTATTGTGGAGCCAAGATATGCTTTAGATGCAGCGAATATTTTCCGGGGAATGAAGAAGCGAGAATACGAGACGGTGGATTTGATCAACACGGCAGCAATACAGCGGGATGAGCCGCAGGCGATGGATGAGACGCTGTATGATGCGGTAAAGACGGACATTCCATATGTAGATTTTTGCCTGAAACGTTATCTTGGACATATCAAAAAATGTGAGACCGTGGAAGAACTGCATGAGGTCAAAGACGGTGTTACTCAGGATTGCTATTCATACAGCAATTACATGTTCCGACATTTGCGGGAGAAAGATTACAGATATCAGACAATCGGCAGAAAGGTTTCCAAAAAGCAGATGCAGGAACTGGAGGAAGGCGTATACAGGCTGAATGTGGAACTGATTCGTCTTGGCGGGGAAATCTCAGAGCTTGAGCAAGCGGAGGATTTTGAGCGTCTGCAGACATATGATTACGAGACCATGCTGCAGAAATCTAATGCGGCAAGCCGGCTGAAAGAGTACTACGAAGAAGAGGCGCGTCTGTCGGAAGAAATCCGAGAACTTCAGGCAGGTACAAGAGTTGCAGAGCTTCAGAAACAGGAACAGAGTCTGAATGAGTCCATTCGAAAGCTGGAACAAGAGAAAAATGGGGTACAGAAAGAGGTGACAAATTATTCGGCGACAAAAGGAAAGCAGGAACAGGATATAAAGGAACGCACAGAATACCTGGAGAAGCTTGAGGAAGGATTTGTCCCGAATGCAGAACTGAAAGAGACCGTTCTTGCGGTCATTGACAAAGGAGATGAATACCGTTTTGAGAGAGAGCAGAAAAAGACATTCGAACAGCTGCGCTCACAGGAAGAAGAGGAATTCAAGCAAAGAGGAGATGCGAGAGAGCAATTCAATAAAGCATTTCCATCGTATGATTTCAGTCCGTTCGAGAAAGATAATACCGCCTATGATGAGTTGTTGGAAAATTGTAAGCAGAATTTTGAGCCGAAGTATAAGGCGGAGTTTGACAAACAGTATCAGCTTATCTATCAGATGCTGCGGGAAAATGTGATTGCGACAATCAACAGTGAGATTAAAGAAGCGAAACGACACCGCCGAGAGATCAATGCGATGCTTTCTGAAATCCGTTTTTCCGACAGTATTTATCAGATTGACATTTTGCCGACTGACGATGAAAACCGACAGTTTTATGAGATGCTGACGGCGGAGGAACTGAACATGAAAGTGATCGACCGAGACATGGAAGGACAGTTAAGTTTTGGTGAGGATGCCTTTTATCAAAAATACGAGGCGCAGATTAAGCGCCTGACTGACAAATTCATGCCGCCGAAGGAGGACGAGCCTTCTGCGAGAGAAAGACATAAACGAGATATGGAAAAATATGCGGATTACCGCACGTATTTGAAATTCAGCATGTACGAGCAGACCGAGGATCAGGACGGAAATATAAAAAAGAATTACGTGGATGATATGGCGGGGCGTGATTCCGGAGGAGAAGGACAGAATCCGAAATATGTGGCGCTGCTGGCGGGATTTGCTATGCTCTATCATCAACAGACAAACCGTGACACCAAAATACGTCTTGTACTTTTGGATGAAGCATTTTCCAAGATGGATAAGGAGCGAAGCGAAGTATGCCTTGCATATGCGCGCAAACTGGGACTCCAGCTTGTCGTGTGTGTGCCGGATGAGAGACTGCAGTCACTTGTACAGAACGTGGACTGCGTGTACGCATTCCGAAGAGCCAACAATCGGATTTCGATGATTCATATTGACAAAGGGGCATATTTGCGGATGATAGAGGGAGAAGCAGATGAAGAAGAAAACAGTGACGCTGTCACAGTGGCTCATCGAACAGAATGATACCGAAGCATATCGTGCAGGAAAACTTGCAGGGAAGAAACATCCGAAAGTAGACCAAAAACTGATTGATGCGGTCGGTGGTGTAATTTAGGAAGTGACATCTCACAGATTGATTATGAGGTTGCCGCAATTCCATTGCTTTGCAGAAAGCTTGGTGTGAAAGATGTTCGGGAACACCAAGCGGAGTTGATAACACGGGTACAAATGTGGAAAAATAAGGTCAGCGAGTGTGAGTGGGTGGAAAACTATTATGATACGCTTTTGAGCAGGCTTACACTTGGCAAAAAAGTCTCAGAAGCAGAAGATGAGAAATTGTTTTTGTGTCTGAACGCAGTGGCAGCACAACAGGAATTTATTTGGGAGCGTGTGTTCAGCACCAGAGTGTTCCACAATTCGAAGACATTTCAGAATGAATATAAGAACAGCATTGTTACGATTTTGAAAAATTGTTCTCCGTACTACGAGGAGGAAATAGACGCAGAGACGCTTCTGGCAGCACATAATATCCACTCCTATGCGCAGACACTGGAGTGGAAAGGCTGTCTTGAATATAGGTTGGATAATGGTAATGTTGTGGATACAGACGAAAACACTTATGGAACAGTGATTAATTCTCAGACGATGGAACACGCCAGCGTGACAGACCTTTCCGGATGCAAACGGATTATGACAATTGAAAATAAGGCAAATTACGAGAGTATGATTTTCTCAGAAGAAACGTTGTACATTTATTGTCATGGGTATTTCACGCCAAAAGAAGTGAGATTTTTAAAGAAAATCCCGGAGCTTTCTGACGCAGACTGCGAGTTTTTACACTGGGGAGATATGGATTACGGCGGAATCAGTATTTTTCAGTTCATCAAAAAGAATGTATTCCCAGAGTTGAAGCCTTATAAAATGGATCGAACCGCTTTTGAGGGAGCTTTGAAAGACGGTGCAGGCATTGTGCTGGAACATGAGACAAGGAAGAAACTGGAAGCGAAAGATGCGGGTCTGTTGGAAGAGTTGAAACAGGTGATTTTAGAGACAGGAAAGACGATAGAGCAGGAGCTGGTGAGAGGGAAATAGGGTGGAATTTTAATTGATACGCGGATAAAAATATGATAAGATAATTTACAGAACAATCGTGAACAGGGTGGGCTGACCTCTCATTTACATACGGGAGGTGATGCTAATGGACAACAAACATTTTGATTTCAAAGATTTGATGCAATTTGGTATGTTCATACTATCACTATTGACTTTTATTTACTTGATAAGTAATTAGTGCATAAAAAACCACCCTATAAAAAGTCTTGGCGGACTAGGGTGGAATTTTAATTCTCATTTAGAGGCCAACCACTTTGAACGGTTGTTCTTCTATAATCATATTATACACCTTCGGGCGTACCTGTCAAGAGTCATTGACAATCGAAATCGAGAGTGTTAAACTAAGAAAAACAAAAACATAGGGGAGCTTGTATTGGCAGGCTGAGAGGAAGTAATCAACTTCGACCCTTTAACCTGATGCGGATAATGCCGCCGTAGGAAATCATAATTGCTGATTTTTTCGGAGATATCGTATTAGGTATCTCCGTTTTTTTGTGGCAGAAAGGAAGTAGAGAAGATGAAAAGAGAACAGACGAAAAAATTATGTATGGCAGGAATTTTATGTGCCGTGGCAGTGGTCGGAAGCACACTGTCCGTTCCGGTATTTGGGAGCAAATGTGCCCCGGTACAGCATATGGTAAATGTGCTCTGTGCGGTATTGTTAGGACCTGGATACGGAGTTGGAGTTGCATTTTGCGCAAGTTTGATTCGTAACTTATTAGCGCTTGGAAGTATTTTGGCATTTCCGGGAAGCATGTTTGGGGCGCTGCTCTGTGGAGTTGTGTACTGGAAGAGCAAGAACTTATTATTGACACTGCTTGGAGAGGTATTTGGAACAGCGATCCTTGGAGGACTCTGTGCATATCCGTTGGCAGTTCTTGTCATGGGTGTGTCAGCAGGCGAAGTTGCATTTTATGCATATGTACTTCCGTTTTTTGTATCTACAGCAGGGGGAGCAATATTGGCGGGCATTCTGATCCAGATGCTGAAAAAAGCAGGAGTGCTCCGTATGGCAGCTAAAAAATAGGGAGAATGGAAACATGTTAGAATTAATGTCAGATCAGGTGAGAAAACATGCACCTTTGATACATAATATGACAAACCGGGTGTCGATCAATGACTGTGCGAACATTCTGCTCGCCTGCGGAGCCTCTCCGATTATGGCAGAAGCAATCGAGGAAGTGGAAGAGATCACGGCAATGTGTGATGGGCTTGTCTTGAATATGGGGATGCCGAACAGACAGAAGATAGAGGCAATGAAAAAAGCCGGAAAGCGGGCAAATGCACTTCATATTCCGGTTGTCTTAGATCCGGTTGGAGTCGGCGCATCGGCATTTCGAAGAGAAGCAGTATCCGAGCTGTTAAAAGAAGTCAGATTTACTGTCATTCGTGGAAATCTCTCAGAGATTCGGACGTTGATGTGTGGAGTGTGTGGCACAAGAGGGGTAGACGCAGAGCCTGCAGATCTGATGGGGGAGAAGAATCTGTATCAGAACGTAAAAATGGTAACTGCATTTGCAGAAAAAAGTGGTGCGGTTGTGGCGGCAACGGGAAAGAACGACATTGTATCGGATGGAAGAAAAGCATATTGGATTCAAAACGGACATTCAATGATGCAAACAGTCACCGGAGTAGGATGCCAGCTCTCAGCGCTGACTGCGGCGTATGTGGCTGCGAATCCGAAGCATACACTGGAGGCGGTGACAGCGGCGGTCAGTGCGATTGGAGTTTGTGGAGAGCTGGCGTATGAACGTATGAGTGATCTGGATGGAAATGCATCTTATCGTAATTACCTGATTGATGCAGTTTATCGGTTGGATGGAAAGAAGCTTGAGCGCTTGGCTCGAGTAGAAAAAGTAAATGAAGATGGAGAGAAAAGTAATGAGATGTAGACCGGAGATGATGCGATTATATGCGGTAACAGACCGTGCGTGGACAAAGAAAAAGTCCTTGATCGAGCAGGTGGAGGCGGCAATTTGCGGAGGTGCAACCTGCATACAGCTGCGGGAGAAAAACCTTGATGAGGAAGCATTTTTGTGGGAGGCGATGGAGATGCAAAAGCTGTGTGAGACCTATCAGGTTCCGCTGATTATCAATGATCATGTAGAGATTGCGAAACAATGCAAAGCAGCAGGAGTGCATTTGGGACAAAAAGATATGGAAGCGGGGAGAGCACGGGAGATACTTGGACCCAAAATGATTCTTGGAGTGTCAGCAAGAACGGTGGAACAGGCGGTGCAGGCAGAGCGCGCCGGAGCAGATTATCTCGGCGTGGGAGCCGTATTTCAAACGAGTACCAAGACCGATGCAAAAGAAATTTCCCATGCGATATTGAAGGAGATCTGTGAGAGTGTGAACATTCCGGTTGTCGCAATCGGCGGCATCGGAAAACAGAATATAGAAGCGCTTGCAGGCAGCGGCATCGCAGGAGTGGCGCTCGTGTCGGCAGTTTTTGCAGCGGAAGATATTGAGCAGGAGTGTCGGGGACTATTAAAACAAATAGAAAGAATCGTGTGAGGTGAAGAGAGAATGAAAACAGCATTGACAATTGCAGGAAGTGATTCCAGTGGAGGAGCCGGTATTCAGGCGGATTTGAAGACGATGATCATGAACGGTGTATTTGGGATGAGTGCGGTAACTGCATTGACTGCTCAGAATACAACCAAAGTGACAGGAATCATGGAAGTGCCGCCAGAGTTTTTGGAAAAGCAGATTCAGGCGGTATTTGAAGATATTCGACCGGATGCGGTGAAGATCGGCATGGTTGCAAGCAGTGAACTAATCAGTACGATTGCAGGCTGCCTGAAAAAATATGGGGCAGACAATATCGTTGTGGATCCGGTTATGGTTGCGACGAGCGGTTCTAAGTTGTTAAAAAATGATGCGGTTCATACGTTGGAGTGTGAATTGCTGCCGTTAGCGACACTTGTTACACCCAATATTCCGGAGGCAGAGATTTTAGCGGATATGAAGATTACAACTCGGGAAGATATGATTGTGGCAGCTAAAAAAATCGGTGACAGATATCTCTGCTCGGTATTGCTGAAGGGCGGACATAATTTAAATGATGCAAGCGATCTTTTCTATAGGGAAGGAGCTGTTCGGTGGTTTGAGGGAAAGCGGATTGAGAATCCGAATACACACGGAACGGGCTGTACGCTATCCAGTGCGATTGCATCCAATCTTGCGAAAGGATTTTCGCTGGAGACAGCGATACAGAGGGCAAAGGAATATATTTCCGGCGCATTGGAGGCGATGCTTGATCTGGGAAAAGGAAGTGGTCCGATGAACCATGGATTTGATTTACAAGGAAAATTTGTGAAGGAGGAAAATTAAGATGTACCATACACAGATGGAAGCAGCAAGAAAAGGAATTATCACAAAAGAGATGGAAATTGTTGCGGAAAAGGAGTTTCGGACAGAGGAGGAAATACGTGATCTCGTTGCAAAAGGACAGGTGGCAATCTGTGCCAATAAACGACATACTTGTCTTGACCCAAACGGAGTAGGTTCTGCGCTTCGCACAAAGATCAATGTCAATCTTGGCGTGTCAAAAGACTGCAAGGATTATGACGTAGAGATGGAAAAAGTGATGGCGGCGGTTAATATGGGAGCTGAGGCGATCATGGATCTGTCTTCTCATGGAGACACACAGCCATTTCGAAGAAAACTTACAAGTGAATGTCCGGCGATGATTGGAACGGTTCCGGTTTATGACAGTGTCATTCACTACCAGAGAGATCTTTCAACATTGAGCGCAAAAGATTTTATTGATGTCATCCGGCTTCATGCGCAGGACGGTGTGGATTTTGTGACACTTCATTGCGGAATTACAAGAAAGACGATTGAGCAGATCAAAAAGCATAAAAGGAAAATGAATATTGTTTCGCGTGGAGGTTCTCTTGTGTTTGCATGGATGAGTATGACCGGAGAAGAAAATCCATTTTACGAATATTATGATGAAATTCTGGAGATCTGCAGGGAGTATGATGTGACAATCTCGCTTGGAGATGCTTGTCGTCCGGGATGCCTTGCAGATGCGAGTGATGTTTGCCAGATCGAGGAGCTGGTTCGTCTGGGAGAGTTGACGAAACGTGCGTGGGAAAAAGACGTTCAGGTGATGGTGGAAGGACCGGGACATATGCCGCTTGATCAGATTGAGGCGAACATGAAGCTGCAGCAGACAATCTGTATGGGGGCGCCGTTTTATGTACTGGGACCGCTTGTGACGGATATCGCGCCTGGATATGATCATATCACTTCAGCGATCGGTGGCGCGATTGCTGCATCAGCGGGGGCGGCGTTCCTTTGTTATGTCACGCCGGCTGAACATTTGGCTCTTCCTAATGTGGAAGATGTCAAACAGGGGATCATAGCCTCCAAGATCGCAGCTCATGCGGCGGACATCGCAAAGCATATTCCGCATGCAAGAGATCTGGACGATCAGATGGCAGATGCAAGAAGAACATTCGATTGGGAGAAACAGTGGGAGTGTGCCATTGATCCCGAGACGGCAAAGCGCATTCGCGATGAGAGAAAGCCGGAAATCGAGGAGAGCTGCTCGATGTGTGGGAAATTCTGTGCGGTCAGAAGTATGAACAAGGCGCTGAATGGAGAGCATATTGACATTTTGTAGTTCGGTATTGATTTGGAAAATGAACATCTTTAAACTTCATTTAAGGTTGACATATTATATTCTTGCTATCATGAAACAAAAGAGGAGGAATGAGTGATGCGTTTATTGCTTGCAGAGGATGAAAAACCATTATCAAAGGCACTTACAGCAATTTTAGAAAGAAATAATTATTCCGTAGATGCGGTCTATGACGGTGAGGAGGCTTTGGAATATCTGGATGCAGACAATTACGATGGTGTGATTTTGGATATTATGATGCCGAAAGTAGATGGCATTACGGTATTAAAGACGATTCGAAATCGTGGAAATCTGATTCCTGTCTTACTGTTGACGGCAAAGTCAGAGGTTGATGATAAGGTGGCGGGGCTGGATGCCGGAGCAAATGATTACCTGGCGAAACCTTTTCATTCAAAAGAATTGCTTGCGCGGATACGGGCGATGACAAGAACCCAGACAGCACAGGCAGATTCCAAGCTTCAGATTGGAAATGGCACGTTAGACCGAGCGACTTTTGAGCTTTCCACACCGGCGGGAAGCTTTCGGCTGGCAAATAAAGAGTTTCAAATGCTGGAATTGATGATGAGCAATCCGAGTCACTTGATTTCCGCAGAACGGTTTATGGAGAAAATCTGGGGATATGACAGTGAAGCGGAGGTGAATGTAGTATGGGTCTATATTTCTTATCTAAGAAAGAAACTGACTGCGCTGCATGCCAATATTCAGATTAAGGCAACAAGAAATGTGGGGTATTCTTTGGAGGAAGTCAAATGATAAAGAAACTGCGTATGAAATTGATCATTGCATCTATGATGTCATTGTTGGCAGTATTGCTGATTATAGAAGGAATTGCGGGAGCGTTGAACTACAATAGAATTGTTGCGGAGACAGATCAGACGTTGGAGATTTTAGAAGAAAATAACGGAAAATTTCCGGATGTTCCACCGCCTGAGAAGCCAAGTGAAAAAAGAAAGAGGGCAGAATGTCATCTGAGCTTCCATATGAATCCAGATATTTTTCGGTACTGCTTGACAGTGAAGGGGAAGTGCTCACAACAGATACAGGAAAGATTGCCAGAATTGATACTTCTGATGCGGTAGAGTATGCGAAACAAGTCTTAAAGAGTGGAAAAGAACGAGGATTTTTGGAGGGGTATCGATATGTTGTAGTGAATTCCGATTCCGAAGTGAGAGTGATTTTTCTGGATTGCAGCAGAAATCTTTCTACGTTTCAGAATTTTATTGTCACAGCAGTCGTGGTCTCCACCGCCGGTCTTTTGGCAGTACTTATCCTGATGATATTTCTGTCGGCACGGATTGTAAAGCCGTTTTCGGAAAACTATGAAAAGCAGAAACGTTTTATCACAGATGCCGGACACGAGTTGAAGACACCGCTCACGATCATAGATGCGGATGCGGAAGTATTGGAGATGGATTTTGGAGAAAATGAGTGGTTGAGTGATATCCAAAGCCAGACAAGGCGCCTTGCAGACCTTACAAATAACCTGATTTTGTTATCTAGAATGGAAGAGGAGCGGACGAAAGAATTGATGGTGGATTTTCCGTTGTCGGATGTAGCGGAAGAGACTGTCGGGACATTTCAGGCGCTGGCAAAGACACAAAATAAGGTATTGGAGAGTAATATCACACCAATGATTGCAATGAAAGGAGATGAGAAGGCTATCCGGCGCCTGATCACCATTCTTTTGGACAATGCAGTGAAATACGCAAAGGAGAATGGGCGTATATGTGTGACATTGGAAAAGCAGAAAAAACGGATTCGTTTGTCTGTATTTAACACGACAGAACAGATTTCCAAAGAGCATATGGAGCATTTGTTTGATCGATTCTATCGAACAGACAGGTCAAGAAATTCCGAGACAGGAGGATATGGACTGGGACTTTCCATTGCAGCCGCTACAGTGGAAGCACATAGAGGGAAGATTACAGCGACAACGGAAGATGAAAAATCCTTGTTGATCACAGTTATATTTCCGATTTCATAAAACGAGAGTTTGTTTGCAAAAATGCAGACAGACTCTTTTTTTGTCTGTAAAAGTATTTTAAAAAAGAAGTTAAATATTTTTAAGTTTGTTTAAGGTTCGTTGCGTATAGTATGTTTAACGAAATGAGAGAGGAGTAATGATTATGGCTTATCAAGCGACTTTTAAACGTTATGAATTAAAATATCTGCTGACACGGCAGGAAAAGCAAAATGTACTGAAAAGTATGGCAGAACATATGAAGTTGGATGATTATGGGCGAACAACCATCCGAAATATTTATTTCGATACAGACACATACCGGCTGATTCGTCATTCTTTGGAAAAACCGGTTTATAAAGAAAAATTACGTGTCCGCAGCTATCAGCCGGCAGGACCGGACGATCCGGTGTTTGTAGAATTAAAGAAGAAATATAAATCGGTTGTCTACAAACGAAGATTGGTATTGCCGGAGGCACAGGTGATGAAGTGCTTTGAACACGGAAAACCACTTCCGATTCATTCACAGATCGGGGAGGAGATTGCATATTTCTGGGATTATTATGAAACGCTTCATCCGACCGTATTTCTTACCTATGAAAGGGAAGCGTACTATGCGCTGGATGGAAGCGATTTTCGAGTGACATTTGATGAAAATATCCTTTATCGGGAGGAAGATATTTCACTTGGAAGTAAGATATATGGCACACCGATATTAGGAGAGAATCAGACACTGATGGAGATCAAGACATCGGGTGGGATACCACTTTGGATGAGCGAGACACTTACAAAAAATACATTATTTAAAACATCTTTTTCGAAATACGGAACTGCATATCAGCAGATGATGGATGAAAAAGTACAGAGAGGAGTTCAATATGCTTAATAATATGTTTCAGGGGATTTTTGATACGGATATGACAACGGTGATTGCGGTGCCGGATTTTCTGCTTTGTGTAGGATGTGCGCTGGTGATTGGATTAATTTTGGCAGGAGCCTATATGTATGGGACACGATATACAAAGAGTTTTGTTGCAACACTTGCGGTACTACCGGCGATTGTCTGTGTTGTCATCATGATGGTAAATGGAAATGTCGGAGCCGGAGTTGCGGTGGCAGGGGCATTCAGTCTGGTTCGTTTCCGGTCGGTACCGGGATCCGCAAAAGAGATTGGAGCTATTTTCCTTGCAATGGGAACCGGTCTGGTAGCAGGAATGGGATATCTTGGATATGCATTTCTCGTTGCAGTGATTTTAGGAGGAGTGACCTTACTATATAATAAGGTGGATTTTGGAGCAGGGAAAAAAGCTGCATTATATAAGACATTACATATTACAATTCTGGAAAATTTGGACTACACAGGTGTATTTGACAAAATCTTAAAACAATATACAAAAACGTATGAGGTGGTGCAGGTAAAGACAACCAACATGGGAAGTTTGTTTAAGCTTACATATAATATTACATTAAAAAATGCGGAGGAAGAAAAGGCATTGATTGACGCACTTCGGTGCAGAAATGGAAACCTTGAGATTTCCGTATCAAAACAGGAGACAATTATTGGTGAACTATAGGAGGGATGCATATGAAAAGAAAGGTAGTATTAGCATTTTTACTGACTGGAGCACTGGTTCTTTCCGGATGCAGCAAGACAAATAACAGCAACGAAACATCATCTGGCAGTACGAGCACGGATTCATCAGCACAAGGCATCGATGTCTCAAACATGTTTTCAGACAGAGATAAAGAGATTGGATATGATGAAGAAAACAGTACAGTGATCAAACTTTCCGATGATAGTACGACATGTGATTCCGATGCGGTTCAGATATCAGGAAATACAGTGACAATCATCGACGAGGGAACTTATATTCTCTCAGGAACGCTGACCGATGGTATGGTGATCGTTGATGCGGAAGATACCGATAAAGTCCAGCTTGTGTTAGATGGAGTGGATATTACAAGTGCAGAATCTGCAGCCATTTATGTACGTGAGGCAGATAAGGTGTTTATCACGACGGCGAGTGATTCCCAAAATACACTCACGAATGGAGGTACCTACACTGCAATTGACGACAACAATATCGACGCTGCGATTTTTTCAAAATCAGATCTGACGTTAAACGGCGCCGGTTCTCTGACAATTACAGCAAAGGCGGGACACGGTGTCGTGTCAAAGGATGATCTTGTACTTACCAGCGGAACATATCAGATTGACGCGGCATCACATGGACTATCCGGAAAAGACAGTGTCCGCATCGCCAGCGGAAGTTATACAATTGTATCCGGAAAAGATGGAATTCATGCGGAAAATGCAGATGACACCAGCCTTGGATTTGTCTATCTGGCAGACGGAGCGTTTGATATCACATCTGACGGGGATGGAATCAGCGCAGGAAACTGGCTTCAGGCAGATGGTGGTGTCTACACGGTCAAAGCAGGAGGCGGCAGTGAAAATGTCCAGAAAAGTGACGGAGAATGGCAGTTTGGACCTGGACAGCAGACAGAGAGTACCGATACGACAGAGGAAGACACTGTCAGCATGAAAGCGATCAAGGCGGCAGGAGAATTGATTCTGAAAGGCGGAAAGTATTCTTTGGACAGCGCGGATGACACGATTCATTCCAATGCAAATATCACAATCAGTGATGGGGAATTTACACTTGCTTCCGGTGATGACGGAATTCATGCAGATTCAGCGACAACCATTTCCGGAGGAACTATTGATATTACAGAAAGTTATGAGGGAATTGAAGGACTCAGCATTGATATTACAGGCGGTGATACTACTGTGACGGCAAGTGATGATGGATTGAATGCGGCAGGCGGCAATGACAGCAGTGGATTTGAAGGACCTGGAGGAGACCGGTTTGCGGCAGAAGATGGTGCGTATATTCAAATATCCGGAGGTACGCTAAAAGTAAATGCCAGCGGTGATGGAATTGATTCTAATGGGGACATTACCGTTTCAGGCGGTGAAACTTATGTGTCAGGTCCGACAAATGATGGAAACAGTGCGTTGGATTACAACGGAACAGGAACAGTCACGGGAGGAATCTTTATTGCTGCCGGTTCATCCGGAATGGCGGAGAATTTCGGAGATTCTTCTACACAGGGAGTTATGATGGTCACAGTGAATTCTCAGGCAGCAGGAAGTGCGGTTTCTCTTTCTGACAGCAGCGGAAATGAACTTGTGTCATGGACTCCGGAGAAAGAATACACTTCTGTTATCATCAGCTGTCCGGAAATTACAACAGGACAGGAGTATACGTTAACAACAGGAAGCGATACGACACAGATTACGATGGACAGTATTGTCTATGGCTCAGGAAGTGGAATGGGAGGCAACCCAGGAAATGGCGGAGGTCCGGGAAACGGTGGAGATATGGGACAGAAACCAGATGACGGCAATGGAACGGGCAAAGGCTCGGGAGACGGCGGAAACATGGGAACGCCTCCGGAAAAAAGTTAATAATCATAATAAAGAAGGAAGGTGATAGAAATGCAAAACAGACGAGTTGCTTTGATACCGGCTTATCAGCCAAATTCGGATATGGCACAGCTGGTGCAGGAGATCAAAGATACGGGATTTCAAATTGTTGTGGTAGACGATGGAAGTTCACCCGAGAAGGAAGAGGTGTTTCGAATGGCTGCGAAAAATGCAGTCATTCTGAAACATAATGAGAATCGGGGAAAAGGACGGGCATTGAAGACCGGACTGGATTATATTTATTCGAAGTTTTCGGCAGACTGTGTTGTAGTTACAGTAGATGCAGATGGTCAACACAAGCCAAATGATGTGGAAAGAGTCTGCAAAGAAGCAGAAAATCATGCAGGCTGTTTGATACTTGGAAGCAGGAAAATGAAGGGCGATATTCCACTGCGGAGCAGATTCGGCAACACAGTGACTCGTCTGGTCTATCAGCTTTTTACAAAAATTCGGGTATATGACACACAGACAGGACTTCGAGCTTTTGAAGGAGCACTGATTCCAAAGTTTTTGGGAATCGTGGGAGAACGCTATGAATATGAAATGAATGTGCTGTTAGAATGCTCAGGATGCCATATTCCAATCAAAGAGGTCTCGATTGAGACGGTGTATTTAGATAATAATTCGTCTTCCCATTTTGATACACTAAAAGATTCTTATCGCATCTATAAGGAAATTCTGAAATTCTCAGCGGCGTCGTTTGGAAGCTTTTTGATTGATTACGGAATGTACAGCCTGTTGACTGCGATAACGGCGACCGGATTTGCAAATGGTGGTGCGGTAGCCTTTTCAAACATAGGGGCAAGAATAGTAAGCGCAGTATTTAATTATATGGTCAATCGCAATATGGTGTTTCAAAGCAAAGAAAATCCGGTAAAATCGGCGCCGAAGTATTTTACACTTGCAGTTGGAATTCTGGTCGGAAACACAATTATGCTGGAGATACTGGTCAATGCAATCGGAATGAACCATTATGTCGGTAAACTGTGTACCGAATTTATATTTTTCTTTGCAAGCTGGTTTATACAAAGTCATTTTATCTTTCAAAAGAAGGAGGAATAGTATGCATCGATTCAAAAAACATTGGTGGGGAATGATTAGCAGTGTCATTTTGATTGCATTTACCGGATATATGCTCATGGATACATTTCTGCTTACAAAAGTCTATGTCGTTGTCAATGATAAAAAGGAAAACAAAAGTGATAATGATACGGAAAATGAGCAGCAGGAAGCTGTTTCGACAGGGACAACGTACAGTGACGACAACATACAGATTACGCTGACAGAATATCGGGAAAATGACACCACCGTTTATGTGGCAGATGTTGTGCTCTCCTCACCGGAATATTTGCAGACAGCATTCGCGCAGAGCAGTTATGGGCGAAATGTGACAGAGAAAACATCTGAGATGGCACAAGATGCGGGCGCGATTTTGGCAATCAACGGAGACTATTATGGAGCACAGGAGAAGGGATATGTGATCCGTGATGGCGTATTGTATCGGGATACGGCAAAAACAGACCAGCAAGATCTGGTAATCTATGAAGATGGGACAATGAAAATTATCTCGGAAGATGAGGTGACGGCAGAAGAATTGCTGGAAGAAGGGGCGAACAGAAGAAAGTGAGGGATTGTCACTTTTAGAACTGGCACAATTTATGGATTCCCTGGGGGTAAAAACAGCTTATAATCTGGATGGCGGCGGATCTTCCACAATGTACTTTAACGGGGAGGTAATCAATCAACCGACCACAAATGGGAAAAGTATTCAGGAGAGGAGCGTGAGTGACATTGTCTACATCGGCTATTAAAACAGGATTACAATATTTTACGGCAGCTCTGTTGTGCGCTCTGTTCGGAGCAGTCTATGAATTGTTCAGTCACAGTGTATTTTCCTATTATATGTTATACGCATTCATGATTCCTCTGGTGGGCGGAGCATTGTTATTTTTCCTGATGGGGTATTTTCAGTGGAAGATTCCCGGGAAAGTTTCTCGAAGCCTATGGCAGTTTGGAATTGCAGCATTGACTGTTGGCTGTCTGCTGCAGGGTGTTTTGGAAATCTACGGCACGACCAACCGGCTTATGATTGTTTATTGGGTGACAGGAGGAGCATTTCTTATCGGAGGAGCAGCTGCATATTTTACAGGCAGCAGACGGTGTATGGAATAACGGATAAAAAGGAGGGGTATTTTGACCTTAGAACAATATTATGGTGAAAAACTGCAGATGCTGCGAAACGGGCAGCAATATCTATCAGATATGATCGCGGAATATCCGGTGAAAAAGACGGCGGACGGGATTCAGCCGATTCTTTATATAAATTCTCGAATCAAAGCGCCGGAAAGCCTGATACCGAAATTGCAGAAAAAAGGACTGCAGGCGGATTGTGATACGGCGCTGAGAAAGATACACGACATCATCGGAGTCCGGGTGATCTGTTCTTTCGGGGAAGAGGTATATCGGGTTGCAGAATGGATTTCCAACAGAGATCATGTGGAAGTGATAGAACGTAAAGATTATATTGCCTATCCGAAACCGAATGGTTACCGAAGTCTTCATCTGATTGTAAAGTTTACAGAAAAAGGAATGGAACAGATTACCGCCGAGATACAGATTCGGACAATTGCCCATGATTTTTGGGCTGTGCTGGAGCACCAGATGAAGTATAAAAAAAGTGTAGAGCATGAGACTGTAATCAAAAGTGAGTTGAAACGATGCGCAGATGAAATCGCATCACTTGACGTGTCCATGCAGACCATTCGGGAGCTTTTACGGGAGTGGGAAAGTCACAAATAATTTTTTGCACTAATTATTTTTTATGCAGTTGCTATAAATGGATATACCTCTGGACTATGCAAATGTTGAAAGAAATGGTAAACTAGGGAGTGTTGATCAAGTGAGCTAATTACATAAAGACTTTATTTTAGGTGATTTTTGCGGACGCGGAAGTAATGATTATTGCTATTTTAAAGGCAATTCGCGTTCTTAAAAATATTAGCTGTGAAGCAATGACTAGACAAGTCATTGCTTCCGTTTTCAATTGAAGGTTAGAGAAGACTAAGGAATATAAGGAGGGAGCAACAAATGAAGTTAAGTGAATTATCAATAGGAAGCACTGCAACCATACTTCGTGTGGGAGGGGCAGGCGCACTGCGCCAGCATTTTTTGGACATGGGGCTGATACAGGGAACGGAGGTCACTGTCGTAAAATACGCACCGATGGGAGATCCGGTGGAATTGCGTATCCACGGTTATGAACTGACGATTCGATTAGCAGATGCAGAAAATATCGAGACCAGTGAGCCGCATAAGCCAAAAACATTGAAAAAGAAAGTGGCAAAGCCGGAGAAACACCATCCGGGATACGGTGAGGGAGGAAAATTCCATGATCGAAATCACGAAAATCCTCTTCCGGACAGTGAGACGCTCACATTTGCCCTTGTAGGAAATCAAAACTGTGGAAAGACCACATTGTTTAACCAGTTAACCGGCGCAAAACAACATGTTGGAAATTTTCCAGGTGTGACGGTGGATCGAAAAGATGGCGTGATCAAAGGACATGACAATACACTGATCACAGACTTGCCGGGAATTTACTCTATGTCTCCATATAGCAGCGAGGAGATTGTGACAAGAGAGTTTGTTATCCATGAGAAGCCAAAGGGAATCATCAATATTGTAGATGCGACGAATATCGAGCGAAATCTTTATCTGACCATGCAGCTTTTAGAACTGGGGATCCCAATGGTTGTCGCCTTGAACATGATGGATGAGCTGCGGGAAAATGATGGATCTGTACTTGTCAATGAGATGGAGGAAGAGCTGGGAGTTCCGGTTATCCCGATTTCAGCGGCAAAAGGAGAAGGAATCGAAGAACTGATTCGGCACGCAATTCATGTGGCGAAATATCAGGAACAGCCTTTGGAGACCGACTTTTGTAAGCGGGAGGAAGGTATCCACAGAGGAATCCATGCGGTGATGCATCTGATTGAAGATCATGCGGAAAAAGTGAGGATTCCGGTGCGCTTTGCGGCGAGCAAGGTGATGGAAGGTGACACGAAAATTTTGGAACAGCTGAAGCTGACAGCGAATGAGCAGCATGTTTTGGAAGAGATTGCAAAACAGACAGAGGAAGAGACCGGCATGGACCGTGCGGCCGCGGTTGCCCAGATGCGTTTTGATTATATCGAGGATATCTGCGGCGAGACTGTCATCAAACCCAAGGAAAGCAAGGAGAGGGTAAGAAGCAGAAAAGCAGATGAGTTCCTGACCGGGAAATATACAGGAATTCCGGCATTTATCGGAATCATGGGAGTTGTGTTCTGGCTCACGTTTAATGTGATCGGCGCGTTTTTACAGGGGCTTTTAGAATCTGGAATCACAGCTTTGACAGATCTGGCGGACAAGGCGATGCAGGCGGCAAATGTCAACAGTGTGGTACATTCTCTTGTGATCGACGGAATTTTTAGCGGTGTCGGTGGAGTCTTAAGCTTCCTGCCGATCATTGTGACACTCTTTTTCTTCTTATCAATTCTGGAGGATAGTGGATATATGGCACGTGTGGCATTTATCATGGATAAATTACTTCGAAAACTTGGTCTTTCCGGAAGAAGTATTGTGCCGATGCTGATTGGATTCGGGTGTACGGTCCCGGGTGTTATGGCGAGCCGTACATTGCCATCAGAGCGAGACCGTAAAATGACGATTCTGCTGACGCCGTTTATGAGCTGTACGGCAAAGCTTCCAATCTATGCATTTTTTACTGCAGCATTTTTCCCGGATCATGGAGCTTTGGTGATGATTGCACTGTACGTGTTTGGAATTGTGATGGGAATCGTTATGGCGCTGATTTTCAAAAAGACAGCGTTTAAAGGAGAGGCAGTGCCGTTCGTCATGGAACTTCCAAACTATCGTATGCCGGGAGCAAAGAATGTGGGACATTTGTTATGGGATAAGGCAAAAGACTTCTTGCAGAGAGCATTTACGGTTATATTCATTGCGACGATCGTCATATGGTTTTTGCAGAACTTTGATACAGGGCTGAACATGGTATCCGATTCACAACATAGTATTCTGGCTCTTGTCGCAGGAGCACTTGCTCCAATCTTTATTCCGGTTGGATTTGGAGACTGGAGAATTGTGACAGCGTTGATCTCAGGATTTCTCGCTAAAGAAAGCGTGGTCTCATCGCTTACGGTGTTGTTTGGAAGCACAGTGACTTTGCAGGGAAGCCTGACGACAGTCGGCGCAGCTGCACTCTTAGTATTCTGTCTGCTTTATACACCGTGCGTTGCTGCAATCGCATCTGTAAAACGTGAACTTGGCGGGAAATGGGCGGTGGCTATGGCCATCGGACAATGCGTAATCGCATGGATCATGGCGTTTGTGGTATATCACATTGGAATGCTGTTTTAGTGGTAAACGACAGGGAAGAAGTACAGTATAGAAAGAATTAACCGATAAGGACTTGTAAATCAAACAAAGCTCTTATATAATAAATCTATTCATTAAAAAGTAGGAGGATATTTTTGTGAAGAACGAAACGGTCATCGTCCTTGACTTTGGGGGACAATACAATCAATTAATTGCAAGACGTGTCAGAGAATGTAATGTATATTGCGAAATATATTCTTACAAGAAAAATCTGGAAGAAATTAAAGCGATGAATCCAAAAGGAATCATTTTGACAGGCGGACCTAACAGTGCGTATGAGGCAGATTCACCGACATACGACAAAGAATTGTTCGAGCTTGGAATACCGGTGCTTGGAATCTGTTACGGTTCCCAGCTGATGATGCACCTATTGGGTGGAACAGTAGAGAAGGCTCCGGTTCGCGAGTATGGAAAGATTGAAGTGACAGTGGATACAACATCCCAATTGTTTACAGATATTTCCGAGAAGACAATCTGTTGGATGAGCCATAACGACTATATTTCAAAAGCAGCACCGGAATTTGATATCATTGCGCACACGGCAGACTGTCCGGTGGCAGCAGTACAGAACGTAGAGAAAAAATTATATGCAACACAATTCCATCCGGAAGTACTTCACACACAGGAAGGAAAGAAGATGCTTTCTAACTTCGTATATAATGTATGTGGCTGCTCAGGTGACTGGAAGATGGATTCTTTCGTGGAAAACTCAATCAAAGCAATCCGCGAGAAAGTAGGAGACGGAAAAGTGCTCTGCGCACTGTCTGGTGGTGTGGATTCCTCTGTGGCAGCAGTTATGCTTTCAAAGGCAGTCGGCTCACAGCTTACCTGTGTGTTCGTAGATCACGGACTTCTCCGCAAAAACGAAGGAGATGAAGTAGAGGCGATTTTCGGACCGGAAGGAAACTACGAGTTGAACTTTATCCGCGTCAATGCACAGGAGCGTTTTTATGCAAAATTAAAAGGCGTGGAAGATCCGGAAGCAAAACGTAAAATCATCGGAGAAGAGTTCATTCGTGTATTTGAAGAAGAGGCGAAAAAAATCGGAGCAGTAGATTTCCTTGTACAGGGAACGATTTATCCGGATATCGTAGAGAGCGGACTTGGCGGTGAATCAGCAGTCATCAAATCTCACCACAACGTAGGTGGACTTCCTGACTACGTAGATTTCAAAGAGATCATCGAACCACTTCGCGATCTCTTCAAAGACGAAGTGCGTAAAGCCGGATTGGAACTTGGAATTCCGGAATACCTTGTATTCAGACAACCATTCCCAGGACCGGGACTCGGTGTTCGTATCATTGGAGAAGTCAATGCGGAGAAAGTGAAGATCGTACAAGATGCAGATGCAATCTACCGTGAGGAGCTGGAAAAAGCAGGCGTGGCAAAAGATATCGGACAATACTTTGCAGCGTTGACAAACATGCGCTCTGTAGGCTGCATGGGTGATGAGAGAACATACGATTACGCAGTTGCGCTTAGAGCGGTTACAACGGTGGACTTTATGACAGCGGAATCTGCAGAGATTCCTTGGGAAGTGCTTGGAAAAGTTATGAACCGAATTGTGAATGAAGTGGATCATGTGAATCGAGTACTGTATGATATTACAAGCAAACCACCAGGAACGATAGAGTTTGAGTAGTACGCGGTAGGCTAAAAAGCCTTTATTTACGGGCTTTGTCGGCATCGATGACTCTGGATTGCATTATTATTGCATTTTTATATTTTCCTGTGATACGACGCAGTAAACTGGTTATGTGTATAATCAGCGATGCTTTCGGTAGCAGGAGTGAAGTTAATAACTCCGCCTAACAGTTTGGCAACCTCAAAGTTGCTGTTAGGATATAGATGTCCATAGGTCCCTAAAGTTGTCTGGATTTTTTCGTGTCCCAGACGGTCTTTGACGATCAATGGATTCACCCCCATGCTGATTAAAAGTGCTACATGTGAATGTCTTAATGCATGGATTTTAATGCGGTGAACACCGGCAAGCCCTGCCAGCTTTTCCAGGGCTCTTGGCAGGGTATGCTTGCTGGTGGGAATCCCACTATAGCTCAGTACAAAATTACAGTCTTTCAGAACTTTCTTCTGCACTTCCCTCCAATCTTTCAGTTCCCTTATGGTATCTTCATCAAGCACAACGGTCCTGATGCTGGCAGATGTTTTGGGATCTACAAATTTGTATTCATTCATAGATTTGTAATATAACGTTTTTGTCACGCTGAGTAATCCGCTTTCAAAATCGATGTCATCCCACTGTAATGCAGCAGCCTCTCCAATTCGTAATCCTGTTGTGAACAGGAGCCAGAAACAGATAAACAAATAATGTTCGTAGTAATCTCCTTTGTATAAAAGAGAAATTACTTTCTGGAATTCTTCCAATGTCCAAAAATCCACTTTTACTTTCTTATATTTAATATTGCCGACCATACGTGCGGGATTTTTCTTGGCAAGGCCGAGGATGATTGCACGGTCAAATGCCAGAGAAAGCATACCTTGTATAATTCGTACATAATTAGGACTGTAGTCTTTTGCCAGTTTTAGCTGCCAGGTTTGTACATGAATCGGTTCTATTTCGTTTACCTTTTTCCGATAAAAAAATTTAAAGTGTTTTTCGATGGTATTTAAACGGTTTCTATAGGTACTCTCTTTGACTTGTGTTTTATACCATGGAAGATAAATTTCTTCAATAAATTGTTTAAATGAGGGTTGCTTCTTTTCCATTGCCAGTTCATCTTCAGCAGCGATGATGAGTTTGGAATATTCTGCACGGGCCTCTTTTTTTGTAGAGAAACCACTTCGATATTTCTGAATCTGCTTTCCAGTTACAGAATCATAGCCCAGATTTGCTCTGAAATAGTAAGTTCCATTGTTTGCCCTTTTAATTGGATCCTTTGCCATAAAAATTCCTCCTTTGCATAAACACACAAGAAGTACTATTGGTTTTGTTCGTCTGGCAATTTAATCCCCAGAATTTCTTCAACGGCTTCTTTGGGTACCCTGTCTAATTTTCTTGACTGGTAATAAGTATGTCCACGTTCAATCATAAGAATTTTGGCCTGTCTTATAATGTCTGAAGAGAAAGATGGACCATACCCCAGTGCAATCAGATCTTTTTTTGTAACAGTAATCATATACCTCCCTTCTATGAACAGGGTAATCATAATACCTGTTCATTATTATAACAAATTTTGAGTAATTGTGTAGGCAGAATGACTTCTTGCTGAAAAATAAAAGTATCTTATCAGGAAACCGTTTCCTATGCCTTGTTTCAGGCACGTAGAAGGCGTTACTATGTAAACATCAAGCAGCAGGTGTGCAATTATGCGACACTATCTACAACACCTATATACATTTCCAGATAAGGTATGAAGTTATCAAGGTACAAAGGCGTAAGACTTAGTTTTGTCTTAGCAATTTCATTAAGTAATTAACTGAGATTTTTTCAGATTGAACAGATTATGTACTT
>ENA-OPTX01000111-OPTX01000111.1-human-gut-metagenome-genome-assembly--contig:-NODE-111-length-61234-cov-6.465912_pt1 | contig 61234 bp, 60 predicted proteins | sample MGYA00241465_ERZ501922 | MGnify/ENA primary metagenome ERZ501922 (study PRJEB25962, sample SAMEA2042399) | human gut metagenome | biome: human gut; feature: human-associated habitat; material: faeces...
TCGATGTCCCGTTCTGTTCTGAAATTCTCTCTTTTAAGAAATTTTCAGGGTTGTTATCTATTGTTCAATTATCAAGGTTCTGTAGGTTGTTGTCGTGTTTCGACAGCCATATTAGATTATCATATGTTTTGTCGTTTGTCAACAACTTTTTTATTTTATTTTTCGCTGTCATCTTGTCACTGTAATGTGGCTCAATCGACAGCCATATTAGATTATCATATTTGTCGAATCCTGTCAACAACTATTTTAATCTTTTTAATAATTGCCGCTCGCTGATCTAGCCTTCTTGTTTATGTCCCTGCGACAACTCTGATAGAATATCATATGCTTCCTTAAGTTGTCAATATTATTTTTATTTTTTATTTTATTTATACAATTCACACAATTTATTCCAGCCATATCTTGATTTTGTAAGAAATTTGTCGAAACAGCAAGCCTACTCCTTTTATAACAGATTCATCGCCTGGTTTACAGATCTGACTCCTATAACCTCGATTCCTTCAACCTGCCCAAGCCCTTTCACCGATACTTCCGGGAGAATACAGGTCTTAAATCCTAGTTTCTTAGCCTCCGCGACCCTCTTCTCCGGCATGATAACAGCCCTTACTTCCCCGCTCAGTCCTACTTCTCCAAAAACAATAGCATCTTCTGACACCGGCTTATTCTTATAACTGGACGCTATAGCCATCACAATTCCCAGATCCGCTGCCGGCTCATTCATCCGGATGCCACCGGCAATATTTACGTAGGCATCATAACTGGACAGCGACAATCCTGCCCTTTTTTCCAATACTGCCATCAGCAGGTTGACGCGGTTATAGTCTAAGCCTGCCGCCGTCCTTCTGGGCATGCCGAAGCTGCTTTTGCAAACCAATGCCTGAATCTCCATCAGCATCGGACGTGTTCCTTCCATTGCACATGCCACTACGGAGCCGGATGCATGTTCCGGCCTGCCACTCAGCATGAATTCCGAAGGGTTTTCTACTTCCACGAGGCCTCTTTTCTGCATTTCAAAGACTCCTATTTCATTGGTCGAGCCAAAGCGGTTCTTGACCGCCCTGAGAATACGGTAGGACGCATGCCGGTCTCCCTCAAAGTAGAGCACTGTATCCACCATATGTTCCAATACCCTGGGGCCCGCAACCGTGCCCTCTTTAGTTACATGTCCTACGATAAAGATGGATATGCCTAGTCCTTTAGCCAGCTGCATCAAGATATTCGTAGACTCTCTGACCTGCGACACGCTTCCCGGCGCTGACCCCACCTCTTCGTTATACATAGTCTGAATCGAATCGATCACCACCATGTCCGGCGTCTGCTGCTCGATTACGTTGCGTATCATATCCAGATTCGTCTCGCACAGAAGAAAAAGGGTATGGGAGAAATCCCCCATCCGGTTTGCCCTAAGCTTGATCTGCTTTAAAGATTCCTCTCCCGATATATATAATATCTTCTTATTCATAGCAGCCAGCCTCTGGCAGACCTGCAGAAGAAGCGTAGACTTCCCGATTCCAGGATCGCCTCCGACCAGCACCAGAGAGCCCGGTACGATTCCTCCTCCAAGCACCCGGTCAAGTTCTGCCATTTCCGTCATCATGCGTTCATCTTCATCCGTCTCCACGCTCGACAAAGTTACGATCTGAGCCTCCTTCTTATCCCGCACGGTTCCAGCCTTTACAGATGTCACCTTCTCTTCAACAAAAGTATTCCATTCTTTGCACGCTGGGCACTGTCCCAGCCACTTGCTTTCTTCATGCCCGCAATTCTGGCAGAAGAATACGCTTTTTTTTGCCTTTGCCATCATTCATCTCCTTACGATCGCTATCGCCTATGCTGAAAGAAGGGCTGCTATCTGCAGCCCTTCTGACTTTATTCTCATATTCTGCTACTTCTTTACAACCTTTACCTCTACGGATTGATTTGGCTCCAGTTCCGTACTTACGCTTAACTTGCCGCTTAAATTGGTCTTCATATCGCCTACATTCACATCATCCATGTATACGACATATTCGCTGTCTGCTTCCAATTCCAGAGTAAACTGAGCATCTTTCATGCCAGATACCTTGAATGTTACTATGTCTTCCGTCGCCTTAAAGTTTTCAACCGCCGTTCCCGGCACAGACTCATATACAAACATGCCGTTCTTTTCCAACTTTGTAATCTCAGCAAAAGTCTTTACTTTATATAAATCTCCCTGAAATTCAAAACCATCCAGTTTTGTCTTATTCTCTAGTGTGTAGTCCCCAAAACTAAGCGTGCCATCAACTTCCGCTTTCAATAGGTCTTTCACTGCTGCCATTATTTTTTCCTCCTAAGGTTCTTCTTTTGTATCCCTATTATATATCAAATCAATTTTAATTTGTAGTCCTTGGAATAAATTTTATTTCTTTTTTAGACATTCCGACCGCCACTTCAGAATCCCTTGTAATCTCTCCGCTTAAGAGTGCTTCTGCAAGTTTATCCTCCAGCTGGTTCTGGACGGCCCTTCTGAGCGGACGGGCGCCATACTTCTTATCTGTGCCCGTTTCAACAATATGACTCTTTACAGAATCCCTGATATCCAGCTTAATACCCAGCTGGTCTTTGGCGCGTCTGGCAAGTTCTCTGCACATCATGCTGACAATCTTCCTCAACTGCTCCTTATCAAGCGGATGGAATACCAGGATCTCATCAATCCTGTTGAGGAATTCCGGCCGGAAGATCAACTTGATCTCATTCATAACGTTGCTCTTCATCCGCTTGTAATCCCCTGCATCATCTTCCTTAGCATTGAATCCCAGTTTTTTCGGATCAATAATTGCCTGGGCGCCTGCATTGGACGTCATAATAATCACCGTATTGCGAAAGTCCACTTTCCTTCCCTGGGAATCGGTTATATGGCCATCATCCAGTACTTGCAGCAGGATGTTGAATACATCCGGATGCGCCTTTTCAATCTCGTCAAACAGGATGACAGAATAAGGATGCCGTCTCACCTGCTCACTTAACTGGCCTCCATCATCATGGCCCACATATCCCGGAGGAGAGCCTATCATCTTGGCCACGCTGTGCTTCTCCATATACTCTGACATGTCAACCCGGATCATGGCATCTTCATTTCCAAACAAAGCCTCTGCCAGCGCCTTGGATAGTTCTGTCTTTCCAACGCCAGTAGGACCAAGGAACAAAAACGAGCCAATGGGACGCTTGGGAGCCTTGAGCCCGACCCTTCCTCTTTTGATTGCTTTGGCCACCGCGGATACTGCTTCTTCCTGTCCGACAACTCTCTTATGAAGCGTCTGTTCTAGTTTATTGAGTCTGGCGCTTTCTGATTCTGCCAACTTCTGCACCGGAATCTTCGTCCACTGGGATACTACGCCGGCAATATCTTCTTCCGTAACCGCCACTGTCCTGTCTTCATTCCTTTTATGGAAACGCTTCTTAATCTGCTCTAGTTTTTTTGCCGCCTCATCCCGTTCTTTTCTTAACAAGGATGCCTCCGTCATATTTCCCTGGCAGATCTCCTCCTCAATCTCTTTCGACAGTTCGGTCACCGATTCTTCCAGGGCGAAGATGCCATCCGGCACCCTAAAGCCTCTTAAGCTTACTTTAGAGCACGCCTCATCCAGTACGTCAATCGCCTTATCCGGCAGGAACCTGTCATTAATATAGCGGCTGGAAAGCTTTACCGCCGCCTCAAGCGCTTCCTCTTCTATCTGTACATGATGGTGAGCCTCATATCTTGCCCGCAGGCCTTTGAGTATGTTCAGGCAATGCTCCTGGGTAGGCTCTTCCACCGTAATCGGCTGAAAACGTCGCTCCAATGCGGCATCCTTCTCGATATACTTGCGATACTCTACAATCGTGGTGGCTCCAATCAACTGAATCTCGCCTCTTGCGAGAGATGGCTTTAATATATTCGATGCATCGATAGCACCTTCTGCGCCTCCAGCGCCTATAATCGTATGAACCTCGTCAAGAAACAGAATGATATTTCCCGCGGCCTTTACTTCATGGATCAACTTCTTCATCCTTTCCTCGAATTCTCCGCGATACTTAGAACCGGCAATCATACCGGCCAGATCCATAGTCAGGATTCTCTTATCCTTCATGCCTTCCGGAACAATTCCGGATGCGATCTTAGCTGCAAGCCCTTCAATCACTGCTGTCTTACCAACCCCCGGCTCGCCTACCAGGCAGGGATTGTTCTTCGTCCTCCGGCTTAATACCTGCATCAGTCTGCCAATCTCTTCTTCCCGTCCAATGACAGGATCCAGTTTTCCTTCTTTTGCCTGAGCGGTCAGATCCGTGCCATACTGCTGTGCAACCCCTTCCTTCTTCTTGCCGGACTCCTGCAGCAGTTCCTCCTGATACTCCTTCGGATCCACGCCAAGGACAGATAGGATATCCTGATATAACTTCTGAAGGCTGATATTCAAAGTCAGCAGAATTCTCGTGGCCACGCAGTCCGTCTCATGCAGCAGCGAAAGAAGCATATGCTCCGTCCCAATCTGATTAGACTGGAACCGCAAGGCTTCTGCCTTGCTCTCTTCCAGAATATATGCAAGCCTCGGGCTGATCTCCGGGTTATGGGCAAGCGCAACGCTTCCCACCGGGGATACCAGTTCATCCACTACTTTTAATATCTTTTCTTCATCAACTCCGCTTATGGCCAGCACCTGGCCCGCGATTCCGGTATAGACTTTTCTCAAGCCTAGAAGCAGGTGTTCTGTTCCTACATAAGGATGATCTAATTCTTTTGCAATATTCTTCGCAATTCTCAAAACATCATTTGCCTGTTCCGTATAATTCATTGTGTCTTTCCCTTTCTATACTCGTCAAATATCTCATCTACCAAAGCATGTACCTCTTCTCTGGAAATATCCTTGCAGCTTCCTTTTGCAAGCAGTATCCGAAGCTGTTCCTTCATCTCCAGAAGCGCCCTGGCCTTATCCACATCAATGGCAATGACCGCTCCCTTCCTCCTGTCCAGCTGGATAAATCCTTCCTGTTTCAAAATCGTATATGCCTTATTTACCGTATGCATATTGATGCCAACAGTGTCAGCCATCTGCCTTACGGATGGAAGCGCGTCGCCCTCCCGGATAATATCCATGGCAATTCCCATAATAATCTGGTTCTGCAATTGGACATATAACGCCTCATCACTGTTAAAATCAATCTCTATCAGCATAATATCACCTTTTCCATCATTCGTTGTGTTATACACATAATATAACACAACTAAAAGGAGCTTACAACCTAAATTGTAAGCCCCTTTCGCAACTTTGAAGGAATTAAGTTTGGAAATTGTCGAATTAATTAAAACAGACCTTTAACATCTGCATACTCATAGCAATCGAAACTATCTGCTACGTTCTTGCAGGTAAGTTTTCCATCATATGTGTTGATTGCAGAGTATAGAACGTCATTGTCCTTGCAAGCCTGCTCTAAGCCTTTGCCTGCGATCTGAAGGCCATAGCTTAATGTAGCGTTTGTCAGAGCGATCGTAGAAGTTCTCGGAACTGCTCCCGGCATATTTCCTACACAATAGTGAACAACGCCTTCTTCGATGAAGATCGGATCATCATGATAGGTAACCTTTGTTGTCTCGCCGCATCCGCCCTGGTCAACAGCAACGTCTACAAATACAGCGCCTGGCTTCATCTCTTTGAGATATTTCTTCTTGAAGATCTTCGGAGCAGCTTTTCCTGGAATCAGCACGCAGCCGATAACAAGGTCAGCTTCTTTAACTGCTCTCTCGATATTTGCATCGTTGGATACCAATGTCTGGATACGAGCCCCAAAGATGTCATCAAGATATGCCAGTCTCTGAAGATTGATATCCATGATCGTTACGTTAGCGCCCATACCTACAGCAATCTTGCAAGCGTTTGTTCCAACAGATCCGCCGCCAAGGATAACGATGTTAGCCTTCGGTGTTCCTGGTACTCCGGCAAGAAGAACGCCTTCGCCGCCGTATGTCTTCTCTAAGTACTTAGCACCTTCCTGGATACTAAGACGTCCAGCAATCTGGCTCATTGGAGCAAGAAGAGGAATGCTTCCGTTTCTCTCGATCAATGTCTCGTATGCAACACCCTTTACTTTTCCGTTTAAGAGTGCATCTGTCTGCGGCTTATCAGCTGCAAGGTGAAGATATGTATAAAGGATCAATCCTTCGTGGAATAATGGATACTCCTCTGGCAATGGCTCTTTAACCTTGATCATCATCTCAACTGTATCCCATACCTCTTTTGCAGTATCGATCATCTTTGCGCCAGCTTCTACATACTCTTCATCTGTAAATCCAGATCCAAGTCCAGCACCTTTCTCGATATAAACTTCGTGGCCTGCGTTTGAATAACTCTTAACATTATCAGGTGTCATACCTACACGGAATTCGTTGTTTTTAATCTCTTTTACGCATCCTACTTTCACTTTAATTTACCTCCTAGTTTGTAATTAAATAATTATATTTTGCCTGCCGTTCGTTCCGGCACATGACTTTGAATGAACAATATTTTTCACCGTTCTTGCTTTGTGAAGAATATTATTCATTTGTCTCTAAAATTATACTAACACACCCGTCTATATTATTCAATAAAAGTTATTTTTTTCACAAAAACTTTTAATTGTGTTAATAATATGTCAATTGTATTCACAATTGCACTTGCATATTTCCTCATTTCATGATTAAATCTAATTATAAATTAAGAGAGGGGAATTTTCATATTCCTGTTCTGCCGGAGGTAAACATATGAAAGAATTGAGAGAAACCATCCATAGTGCCAATTTAACGAAAACGCAAAAGATGATTGGCCAGTATGTCTTAGACAATTCGGCTGATGCTTGCTTCATGACATCCACCGAGATAGCTATGAAATTGGGGGTGAGCGAGTCATCCGTTATCCGTTTCAGCCGGTCGCTGGGCTTTAGCGGATTCATGGATTTCCAGAAATCTTTGAGAAAGGATTATCAAGATAAGGTGCTAAGCATCTCCAGTACTATTACGGTACCGGCACAGCGGGTGGTAAAAAGGGCAAAACTCGAAAGCAACTCCGATTATATTAATCGGCATTTTAAAAACGCGGCTAAAAATCTGGAGTCCGCCCTGGTCCATAACGCTCCCGCAACGTTCGAAGAAGCTGCCGACACTATCATATCAAGCAAGCGCAAATACATTGTGGCTTCCAGAGGCAACTCATGCCTGGGCGACTATTTTCTGCTATATCTGAAGCATATGGTACCAAATGTAGAATCAGCCAGCAGTTCCGCCATCAGCCCTATTGACCATATATGTAACATATCCAGGGATGACTGCCTGATTATGTTCAGTTTTCCAAGATATTCTTCTATTGATAAGATTACTGCCAGAATGGCGCAGGAAGCCAAAGCCAATATCATCGTAATTACAGACAAGCCAAGCGCGCTTCTGGCACAGTATGCCACCACTCTCTTCACAGTTCCGGTAGACAGCAACGCATTCTTCAATTCACTGACAGGCCCTCAGTTTGTTGCAGAAGCGCTTCTTGATACCATCAGCCACAAGGTGAAAGGGATCGAAAAAAGATTAAAGAAGATCGACCGCTATCTGGCCGAGTTGGGTAACTACTAGTCTTCTGTTTTTCTTTCATGCAGCAAGAGGGCAGGCGAAAAACTCGCCTGCCCTCTTGCATCTATTTATGATCCATATCTTACGCCTCGTCTATCGCTTTGCCGATATCATGACGCATATATTTGTTGTCGAACTGCACCCACTGTGTCGCTGCATAAGCATTTTCTCTTGCTTCCTTCAGATCTTTCCCTTTGGCGGTCACGCCAAGCACGCGTCCTCCATTCGTCACGATCCGGTCTCCATCAAACTTGGTTCCGGCATGGAAGCAGTAGTATCCCTCATGCTTCTCGAATTCCTCAAGGCCTGAGATTGGAAGTCCTTTCTTGTACTCCACCGGATATCCATCGCTGGCCAGGACGACGCACACGGCTGCATTGTCCTCAAACTCCAGGTCAACCTGATCCAGCGTTCCGTCAATGCAGGCTTCCACAACTTCAATAATATCATTCTTCATTCTCGGAAGGACCACCTGGGCTTCCGGATCTCCGAATCTTGCATTGTATTCCAGGACTTTCGGCCCTTCCTCTGTCAGCATCAGCCCAAAGAAGATGACGCCCTTAAAAGGCCTTCCTTCTGCCTTCATCGCATCCACGGTTGCCTGATACACATATTTGTTGCAGAATTCCTCTACCTCTTTCGTATAGAACGGGCTGGGAGAAAATGTTCCCATGCCGCCAGTGTTAAGCCCCGTGTCTCCATCGCCTGCCCGCTTGTGATCCTGGGCGGATGTCATGGTCTTGATCGTATTGCCGTCTACAAAGGATAGGACGGATACTTCGCGGCCTGTCATGAATTCTTCGATGACCATCTCATTGCCTGCAGAGCCAAACTTCTTATCCAGCATAATCGTCTTTACGCCTTCTCTGGCCTCTTCCAGGGTGCTGCAGATAAGCACGCCTTTTCCCAGCGCCAGTCCGTCCGCCTTCAGGACAATGGGGAATTTGGCTGTCTCAAGATATGCAAGGGCCTTCTGCGGATCCGTAAAATTCTCATATGCAGCCGTTGGAATATTGTACTTCTTCATCAAGTCCTTGGAAAATGCTTTGGAACCTTCCAGGATTGCCGCGTTCTTCCTGGGTCCGAATGCGCGGATTCCTGCCGCCTCCAGTTCATCTACCAGGCCGCCTACCAGCGGATCATCCATTCCCACGATTACAAGGTCAATCTCTTTTTCCCTGGCAAATGCTACAATTTTGTCAAATTCCATTGCTCCAATGGGAGCGCACTGTGCATATTCTGCAATACCGGCGTTACCCGGGGTGCAGTAAATTTTATCTACCTTCTCGCTCTTTGCGACACAGTATGCGATCGCATGCTCTCTTCCGCCGCTTCCGACAATCAAAACCTTCATTTCGGACCTCCTATGTATGAATCATTCTATTCTTCTTATCTCGTTTGCTTAGTCTGTGACCCTGGCCATGCCATCCGTCACCGTCACCTTCCCATTGGCAATCAGATCGATCGCCTTCGGAAGTATCTTCCATTCCGCCTGTTCCATCACGCGCCTTTGAAGCACTTCCGGTGTATCTGTGTTTTGGACCTCCACTGCCTGCTGCAGAATGATCGGGCCTGTATCGGTTCCCTCATCCACAAAATGAACGGTCGCCCCCGCCACTTTCACGCCGCGCTTAAGCGCCGCCTCATGCACTTTCAGCCCATAATACCCGGTACCACAGAAGGAAGGGATCAGGGATGGATGGATATTGATAATCCGATTCCTGTACTTTTCAATCATCTTTGGCGGTATGACAACTAGGAATCCAGCCAGCACGATCAGGTCCGGATTCATTCCATCTACCGCTTCCATGAACTTTTCGTTGAAGACCGCCCTGGTTTCATAGTCCTTCGGAGATATGCAAAGATTCTCGATTCCATGGTTCCTGGCTCTTTCCAGTGCATAGGACTTCTTATTGTTACTGATCACTCCGATAATCTTTGTATTGGTAATGGTTCCGGATTCTATAGCATCAATGATTGCCTGCAGATTTGTACCGCCTCCAGATACCAGCACGACCACATTTAGCATAACGTAACTCCCTTTTCTCCTGCTTTGATGCGTCCCACCACATATGGCTGCTCTCCTGCCGCCTTCATAGCGTCCATGGTCTTATCCACATCTGCCGGATCAACAGCAACCATCATGCCAATGCCCATGTTATAGGTATTATACATAGCATGCTCTTCAATTTGGCCTTCCCTTGCAAGCATCTTAAAGATTGCCGGTATCGGATAACTGTCCTTTTCAACGACCGCGCATACTCCATCGCAGAGCATTCTTGGGATATTCTCATAGAAGCCGCCGCCTGTAATATGGCTGCAGGCCTTAATCTTCACGCCTGCTGCCTTCACGCTTTTCAATGCCTTTACATAGATCTTGGTCGGTGCAAGCAGCGCCTCCCCAAGGGTAGTTCCCAGTTCGTCATAATATGTATTCAGCGACTCTGCCGTCATCTCAAAGACTTTGCGGACAAGGGAGAATCCATTGCTGTGCACGCCGGAAGAAGCCATGCCAATCAGCACATCTTCTGGCCTTAATTCCTTCCCTGTAATCAGGTCTTTCTCATCTACCACGCCAACTGCAAATCCGGCAAGATCGTATTCGTCTTCCGGATAGAATCCTGGCATCTCAGCCGTCTCCCCGCCGATCAGGGCCGCGTCCGACTGCACGCATCCGTCGGCAACGCCGCTCACGATGGTCGCGATCTTCTCGGGCTCGTTCTTTCCACACGCAATATAGTCAAGGAAGAATAATGGCTCACCGCCTGCACATGCAATATCATTTACGCACATGGCCACGCAGTCGATACCGATCGTATCATGCTTGTCCATAATAAATGCCAGTTTTAACTTTGTTCCAACGCCGTCTGTTCCGGATACCAGCGTAGGCTTCTCCATATTCTTAAACGCCTCCATGGAAAAAGCTCCTGAGAACCCTCCGATATTCGTCAGGACTTCCGGCCTCATAGTCTGTTTTATATGCTCTTTCATAAGTTCCACTGACTTGTAGCCAGCCTCAATATCTACACCTGCATTTTTATAATCCATAACATATCTCCTTGTATATTGTTTTCATCATTCTATTCTTTTATTTCAGGTATTCCTCATAGCCGATCTCATCCAGTCTTGCAGCCTTCGCCTGGACAGTCTCTTTCATCTCTTTGGAATATTCTTTTAATCTGCCTAAGAGTTCCTCATCAGAGGTAGCCAGGATCTTTGCTGCCAGAATCGCCGCATTCATGCCTCCGTCAATCGCTACGGTCGCAACCGGAATTCCAGGCGGCATCTGCACGATTGAAAACAGCGCGTCTTCTCCTCCCAGGTTCTTGCCTGACATCGGCACGCCGACTACCGGCATCGGGAATAATGCGGCGCACATTCCAGGAAGATGCGCTGCCATTCCTGCTCCTGCGATAATTACCTTAATTCCCTTTCCTTCTGCTGCCTTTGCCCATTCAAAGAACACATCTGGTTCTCTGTGTGCAGAGATAATTGTCATCTCATAGTCAATTCCTAATTTTTCCAGCATTGCTGCAGCTTTGCTCATTACTTTCAGATCAGAGTCGCTGCCCATCACAATTCCTACTTTTGGCATAATCTTCATCCTTTCTCGTATAACTGCCCCGGATCCGCGCTATCCCGGCTTCCGGCACTATGGGTTCATGATACATTATTTATCTGCATTTTTCAACGGTTCATTGAGAATCTCCGTTCCCGGAAGGACAAATCTTCCATTTTCAAGAAGAGCGATTTCCTCTCCTGACTTCGTCACGACCGTAATACTCTTTAATTCCTCATAAGGAATGGTAATATCCGTATGGCAGTAGAAATATGCCTTGGACACATCTTCCTTGCGCTGGATGGACACGGAATTATCCCGGGCTACAATCTCTTTCCCATTGGGATTATATACTTTGATATTCTCGCTCCAGCTATAGCAGGTATCGCCCACCGCAAAGTGGGGACCCATCTTCTCCGCAATCAGAATAGGCATCTTCTCTTCAATCCCGTACTTTCGTGCCGCCACATACGCGGTCGTATTCGTACCGATCGCAAACTCTCCAAGCGGCAGGGTCGGATGCTTATGGAGAATATTATCATGGATGTATTCCTTATTCTCCAGTTCCCGGTCAAAATTCCCGCAGTTATAATCCGCGATCATTCCATTGGCAAATGTGATTTCCAGATCCTTATACTGTAGTTCATTCAGATAGACCTTGCTTACATGGAGCAACCCGCTGGTTCCTTCCAGCACCGGAGAAGTAAAGACTTCTCCCACTGGAATATTTACATCTGCTACGCAGTTTTCAAATATTGTCTCTTTCTGCGGATCCTTTAACGGATACAACTGGACCTTCAGATCCGTCCGATTGCCATTATCTCCGAGAATATGGACATATTCTCCCTGATCAAGGGCATCGATCAGCGTCTGCTGTACTTTCTCATAGGTCCCGGCGTCCAGCGTATTGATTCGGATAATCTCATCGAAGATCTCTTCATACCTCTCGCCAATCTCCGGGACCGGATAAGCCACGATAGTAAAACTTCTCTCATCCCCCCGGATATACTCGTTGGTAATCTGACTCTGGCGGCTGTCGAAGAGCAGAACAAGCTCCTCCTGCTTTTCGGACAGTTTCAATACGTCTTCCTTCTGCTCGGGCGCAAAAGGCTCTTCTCCAAACATCTCAATGCAGGCGGGGCCGGCAAACCCGGCAGCCAACTCCTTACAACTCTCATACGTAGTCTTGACGACTTCCAGCTTCCGTTCCAGGAACTTTTTATCCAGAAACAGCGCCTGGTCATTCCTATGGTCATACTCATACTGCTTATTCGCGACCGCCCCAAAATACCCAATCTTTAGATGCTGCCTTTTGGTCAGGACGCTTACGCCAGAACGGTAGATCACCGGCTTAAGCCCCATCTTCTCAAAATTAGCAATGGCTTTTTTAATGACCCGCTCAAATCCAAGGACATAGCGGATATTAACCGCGGACTTCCTTGACAGATCCTTTCCGGTATTCACAAACCCGATCCGATATCCTTCCGTGTAGACATCGGCCATCCTCTTTATGACCGCGTCATCCAGTTTCATCAGATGCCTGGCCGTCTGAAGTTCATTCTCGCTTATATACTCGCCGAACTGGTACAGGTATCTTATATCGTCAAGGTCGCTGTCCATAATGATGCCTGCGGCAAAGGTTTCATCCGGGTCAATCTGCTCCCGGATCCGGTCTGCGACGAATACGTCGCAATAATCGCTGGCATACCAATATATAGTCTCCTTTATACTTTCAATCGCCGGATATGGCTCTTCTTCAAATTGATTGTATACTTCGACCAGAAGTTCAAATAGAATATCCAGATATTCCGTTTTCTGCTCGAATGTATAGGCAATGGCTCCCCTAAGTTCCGCATACAGAAAGCTTAAGGCTAAGCCGTAGTCCTTCCCGCACCGGTTCACGGCATAAGAGGGATTCCCATAACTGGCCTCATACCGATCCGGAAGAATATCCTGATATAGCCTGTGGTTCCATTCCTTAAGTTCTTCTAATTCCAGCGCCTGGTATCTGCCGCTTTGAAGTTCTGTCCGCAGTTCGTCTATCATGATGGCAAATCCTGCCATCTCGTGGAAATAATCCCGAAATTCGCTGCCAACCGTGCTCTCTTTTTCTATTTCACGGATACGTCCAATTGCCAATTCATATCTTTCTTCTATCATTTAAAACAGCCCCCTGATGAATATTGCAGTCAGTCCAAGGAGGAAGGCCGCATTGGCGCCAATTCCCACCTTGCACGTTATGTAATTCTTATCCCTTTCCCGGAAGCCCCGCACGCCCAGCAGCAGGCCCATAAAGGATAGCGCCAGCGTACCAAGTCCGATGAATCCTATTAGGATATTCACCTCTCCCTTGCTTGCAAATGCGATGATCAGCATAAGAACCAGCAGGATAAATACGACCACGCCGTAAAAGCAGGAATATATCCCCTTCTTTGAATGCCGAAGAGGCGCCTGGCCATACTTGGTCTTGATCATTTTCTTTCTCTGCTTTTCCCTGGTCTTTGCAATGGCTTTTGCCCTATCTTCTTCTGTGGTTATTTTTCTTTTTATAAACATGTCTTCTCCTTATTGCCGCGCAAATTACGAATAAGATGTAGCCTGCCAGTCCCCCAATCGTATTGAGCAGAAGGTCATCCACATCAAAACTTCCTACCTTTGTGAGTAGCTGGAAAGTCTCTACGCAGAGGCTTAGACCGAAACTGTAGAATACCGTCGAGAGTAAACTTCTGTATTTGCTGGCCATCGGCATAAAGAATCCAAACGGCATAAAGATGATTACGTTTCCGAACAGGTTGGTAAACATGGCAAACATGCCAACCTGGTCTCTATACTCCCAGAATCTTTTTATTTCTTTAAAAAGCACAAGATTATAATGGTACTCCTGCATCTCTCCCGTGCGTCCGTACCAATCGGAAAATATCAGAAAGTAAATAATAAATATAATATACAGTACGAACAATATCTTTCCGAGAATACGGATTCTTTTTCTGCTCTTTGAATTCAAAAATCAAGCACCCTTTCAATCCGGACTTCTTAGAAAGTAAGCCCTTTTTTCTCTCTCAGTAAGCGTGCTCCACTGATGATTGCCAGCACTCCTGCCGCAACTCCTACGACTGCTATCACAATTCCAACCGCAATATTGACTGCCCCGGCAAAACTCATAGCCTTATACGCTCTCTCGTTCATCATAATCCCTCCTGGTCTTATTTCACGCCATACTGTTTATAATATGTGTCAATTGCTGCTTTTAATGTATCATCAATAATAATTTTTCCTTTATATGGCTTATTGTACAAATGTTCTACCACTTCCGCCATCGTTACGATAGCCGTCGTCTTAAGCCCGTATTTTTCTTCAATCTCAGCCAGCGCGCTCTTTTCTCCCTGTCCCCGCTCCATACGGTCTACGGAAACTACCAGGCCCGCGACAGTTACGTCTCCCTGCGCATTGATGATCGGCAGCGTCTCCTGAATGGAGGTTCCGGCAGTCGTCACGTCTTCAATGATTACAACCTTGTCTCCGTCGGCAATGGGGCTTCCAAGAAGGATTCCTTTGTCTCCATGGTCCTTGACCTCTTTCCGGTTGGAGCAATACTTGATATCCTTGTCATAGAACTGGCTGATTGCCATCGTCGTCGCCACCGTCAGCGGAATCCCCTTATAGGCCGGCCCGAACAGCACGTCAAAGTCAAAGCCAAACTTGCTTTCTATCGCCTTGGCATAGTACTCGCCCAATTTGCGTAGCTGCGCTCCTGTACGGTAAAATCCTGTATTTACGAAAAATGGCGTGTTCCTGCCGCTCTTGGTAACAAAGTCTCCGAATTTTAATACTTCGCAGTCAATCATAAATTCGATAAATTCCCGTTTATACTGTTCCATAGTCAACATCTCCTTTTTATGGCACCTTCTGTGATTATGGTGCATCAAGTTATTATAGCATCCTTCTTCAACTATTTAACAATGCCAATCATATCCTTAACATGGGCAAATCCATACTGCTTCATGTACTGCTCGATGCCTTCCGCCACTTCTATGGTTGCGGCAGGATTGAAAAAATTGGCTGTTCCCACGGAAACCGCCGTGGCCCCTGCAAGGAGGAATTCTATTGCATCTTCAGCCGTAGCGATTCCGCCCATTCCGATGATGGGAAGCTTCACCGCATTGCCCACCTGATAGACCATTCTGACGGCAATCGGCTTAATCGCCGGTCCCGAGAGTCCCCCGGTCCTGTTGGCCAGGGCAAATGCCCTCTTATGAATGTCAATCTTCATCCCTGTCAGCGTGTTGATCAGGGAAAGCACGTCTGCTCCGCCTGCCTCTGCTGCTTTTGCAGTCTCTGTAATATCTGTTACATTGGGGCTAAGTTTCATGATCACCGGCTGTCTGGCCCGTTTCTTCACCTCCGCGGTAATTGTCTCAACCGCCCTGGGATTCTGTCCGAAAGCAATGCCTCCTTCTTTTACATTCGGGCAGGAAATGTTGATCTCCAGCATATCCACTGCTTCATCGGCAAGGCGCTCCACCACTTCGCAATAATCTTCCGTTGTCCGTCCGCAGACATTCACGATAATCCTGGTGTCAAACTGCTTAAGGAACGGGATGTCCCGCCGGCAGAATACGTCGATTCCCGGATTCTGCAGTCCGATGGCATTCATCATGCCGCATTTTGTCTCCGCGATTCTGGGCGTAGCATTTCCCGGCCACGGCACGTTGGCCACGCCTTTGGTGACGACGGCCCCCAGCCTGTTAAGATCTACGAATTCGCTATACTCTTCCCCGGATCCAAAGGTTCCGGATGCTGTCATGACCGGATTCTTAAGTTCTACGCCAGCAAGATTAATTCTCGTATCCATTATAATTCCACCTCCGTAGCCAAGAATACCGGCCCGTCCTTGCAGACCCGCTTATTATGCACATGGCTGTGGCCATCCACTTCCTTGGACTGGCATACGCATGCAAGACAAGCGCCGATGCCGCAGGCCATCCGTTCTTCCAAAGATAGATAGCATGGAATATTCTTTTCCTCGGCATATGCCTTCAGTGCCCGGAGCATTGGCGCCGGTCCGCAGGCATAGATAATCTCTGCGTCCAGCCCGTTTTCACGGATGGCATCCAGTACATTCCCCTTGGTTCCAGAACTTCCGTCTTCCGTAGCCACATAGACGCTGCCATATTCTTTTAGTTCTTCTGTCAGGAATAATTCGTCCCGGTACCCTGCTATAATCTGTTTTTCGCAGTCTAACTGCTTTGCCAGTTCCAGCATCGGCGGTATTCCAATTCCTCCGCCGATAAGAAATGCCTTCCTCGGACAATTCGTCATGAAGCCATTTCCCAGAGGCCCCATGACCGCGACCTGGTCGCCTTCCTTCAATGCCGCAAACTGCTGCGTCCCTGTTCCCTTTCCGGTCACCCGATATACCAGCCGGATATAGCTCTTATCCTTATCAACCTCGCAGATGCTGATGGGACGGGGAAGCAGCTTGCTCTCATCTCTGGTATATACGGACAGAAATTGTCCCGGTCCTGCCTCTGCGGCAATATTCGCCGTCTGAATCCACAGGCTGTAGATATCTGTCGCGATTCTCTCCTGCGCGATGACGACTGCTTGTTCTTTATACTTGCTCATCTTTGTCCTCCTATCCCCTTCATCCGATCTTTGCTTATGCGCGGTTCTCCAATGCCCCCTTGATATCCTCTGCCATGTCCTTTACGGCCGCCCTGGAGGCATCCCCAAAGTTCTCAGGACCGAAGGATTGATACTTCTCCTGCTTATAGGCGGCAATGATTCCCCTGGAGGAATTGACGATCGCCCCCAGGCCATCTTCATTAAAGAAATGTACCAGATCCTTTCCTTTTCCGCCCTGCGCGCCATAGCCCGGCACGAGGATATAGGCTTTCGGCATGATCTTTCTGAGCGCCTTTCCCATCTTGGGATAAGTTGCCCCTACAACGGCGCCCACATAACTGTACGCATCTCCCATAACTTCTTCGCCCCAGGCTGCCACTTTCTCGCCTACGAGTTCATAGAGCGGGCGGCCATCGATCAACTGATCCTGGAACTCTCCGCTGGAAGGATTGGAAGTCTTGACCAGCACGAATATGCCTTTTTTCTCTTCCTTACATACATCCAGGAACGGATTCACTCCGTCCGAGCCAAGATACGGATTGACCGTTACGAAATCCTCATCAAACGGCGCATAGGCCTTGTCCCCTACCTGGACCCTGCCGATATGTCCTGTGGCATAAGCGGCTGATGTGGAGCCAATATCGCCTCTCTTGATATCGCCGATGACGACCAGACCTTTTTCCTTACAGTAATCTACCGTCTTTTTAAATGCCGCAAGCCCCGGGATCCCGAACTGTTCATACATGGCAATCTGCGGCTTTACCGCCGGTATCAGGTCATAAGTCTTATCTACGATCTCCTTATTAAACTGCCAGATTGCTTCCGCTGCCCCCTCAAGCGTTTCGCCGAATTCTTCGAAGGCTTTCTTCTGTACCTGTTCCGGAATATAATTTAACATTGGATCCAGCCCAACTACGATGGGGGCTTCCGTCTTTTTTATATTTGCAATCAACTGGTTAATCAACTCTTCTACCTCCTAGTTTTTCTCATCTTTGTACACGATTCTGCCATCTACCAGAGTATACCTTACCTTCCCTGTTGCCGGATAGCCGTCAAACGGCGTATTCTTTCCTTTAGACGCAAAAGTATTCTTATCAATGACGTAGGACTTGTCCGGATCAAAGATCACAATATCCGCAATCTTCCCCTCGGATACAGAGCCTTTCTCCCCAAGTCCCAAGATCCTTGCCGGATTGAAACTCATCTTTTCCGCCATATCCATGATGCTAAGAATGCCTGGCTTTACTAATTCCGTATAAGTCAGCGCCGCAGACGTCTCCAGACCGACGATTCCAAAAAATGCCTTTTCCATGGACTGGTTCTTCTCTTCTTCTGAGTGGGGGGCATGATCGGTAGCTATGACATCCATAACGCCGTCCGTTAGCCCTTTTCTCAATGCTTCCACATCCTTTTTGCTTCTAAGCGGCGGATTCATCTTATAATTTCCATCATCTTCCTTGATATCATCTGTGCACAAGGTAAAATGATGCGGGCACACTTCGCCGGTAACCGGCAGCCCCTCTTCCTTGGCCAGGCGGATCATCTCCACGCTGTCCGCTGTAGAACAGTGGCACAGATGAAGCCTCACGCCGGTCTCCTTCGCCAGCAGGATATCTCTTGCCACGATCACATCCTCCACGGAGTTAGTAATTCCTTTCATTCCCAGACGTCTTGCATTCTCATCCGCGTTCATCACGCCGCCTTCCACCATGTTGATATCCTCGCAATGGGCAAAAACCGAGATTCCACATTCTTTGGCAGCCTTCATTCCCTTTCTGTAAAGGGAGGCATCCATCACCGACTTCCCGTCTTCGCTGATGGCATGGCAGCCTTCCTTCGCCATCCCTTCAATGTCTGCCAGTTCCTTTCCATTCTGCCCTTTTGTTACCGCCCCGATCTGAATCACATTTGTAAGAGAGTCCTTTTTTGCCCTTTCATGCACATCTCTGACTTTAGTTCCATCGTCAATGACGGGCTTGGTGTTGGGCATAGCACACACCGTCGTGACGCCGCCTCTTACGGCAGCCGCGCCTCCGGTCTTGAGGGTCTCTTTATATTCCAGGCCCGGATCTCTGAAGTGCACATGCAAGTCTATGAACCCCGGCATGACATAGCAGCCCTTCGCATCGATGACCTGCCCTGCCGCTTCTTCTATCATTGCTGCAACCTTCTTGATTCGGTTATCTTCAATCAGCACATCATAGTCTCCGTCTATCCTTGTAAGCGGATCGACGACATGTCCATTTTTAATTAATATCGTCATATATGCTTTCCTTTCCGCTGTCCCTGCCTTGGCATGACAGCATGCCCCATGGGGCATAGAATTCCATACTGTAGTTTATTTTATCACATGGAATAATAAAAGGGAATGCCCCATTTGGCATTCCCAGTGGATTTTTGGCTCTTACAGTTTGTTTTTTATCGTTTCCACGGCCTTATCCAGCTGATTGTCGGCTTCCGGATTATTCTCATCCGCCTCATACTCAACCTCTACATCGGGGGTGATTCCTTTTCCGTTAATGCTTCTCCCTTTAGGCGTAAAGTATTTTGCAATGGTCAACTTCACGCAGGTATCATCCTTCAGGTCAAAGATCTGCTGTACCACGCCCTTTCCGTATGTCTGGGTTCCCACAATATCGCCGATTCCGTAGTCCTGAATGGCCCCTGCATAGATTTCGGAAGCGCTGGCGCTATTACCATTTACCAATACTGCCAGCGGCAGCGTGAACTGGTTCTCATCATCTGACGAGGCCTCCTGCCGATTGCCGTCCTTGTCTTCCGTATATACGATCAGCCCTTTTGGCAGCATCAAATCCAGCATGTCGCAGACGGTATTCAGATTGCCTCCGGGATTGTTGCGCAGATCCACTACCAGTCCCTTCATCCCCTGGCCTTCTAAGTCTTTAAGAGCCTTCTGGTACTGGTCATAGGTGACGCTGTCAAATTCAGAGACTGACACATACCCGATCTGGCCATCCATCATCCGGTACTTGACCGTCTGGGCCTCGACGGTATCCCGGGTAGCGGTCACCGTCACTTCTTCATTGTCAGCGCCTCGCAGCACCGTCATCTCTACCGTCGTACCTTTTTCCCCCTTAATATGGGAGACAACCTCCGTCAGTTCTACGCCGGTAACTTCCTCCCCATTTACTTTGTAGAGAATATCGTTATCCTTAAGCCCTGCCTTCATCGCAGGAGAATCATCATAAATCTGCACCAGGGTAATGATGCCAGTGTTCATATTCTGGCTCAGCACCGCGCCGATTCCCTGATACTCTCCCTCGGTGGTCTCATAAAGGGATTTGGTCTCTTCCTTGTCATAGTATACGGAATAGGGATCATCCAGTCCACTGATAAAGCCTTTGTAGATGCCTTCTTCCAATTGCTTTTCATCTACATCGCCCATATAATTCTGATCAATCAATTCCTTTAATTCCGATACCTTCTTCTGCGTGCTGCCATCGACAGCGTCTTTCCCGCTGCCGCTATCCTTCATTTTTAACCCGCAGGATACAAGCCCTGCCACCAATAACATAGCAAGGGCGCCGCAAAGCGCCCCCTGCAAAAACCCTTTTTTGTTTTTCATCTAATTAAATCCTGTTCTTATAGATAATTTGCCGGATTAACCGGTGTGCCATTTAAATTTACCTGAAAATGAAGATGCGGTCCCGTAGAATTTCCGGTTGTTCCTACAGCCGCAATGTTCTGCCCTTTGCTGACCGACTGTCCCGCGCTTACATACAGGTCATTGCAATGCATGTAATACGTCGTCAATCCGTTTCCATGGTTGATAACGATCATCTTTCCTGCGTTCCCGCTGTATCCTGCTGAGACAACCGTCCCTGCCGCCGCTGCATAGATCGGGGTTCCGATTCCCGCCGCGTAATCAATGCCTTTATGGTTCGTGCTTGCGCCTGCCAAAGGCTGTTCCCTGTACCCAAACGGACTGGATATATAAGAATATCCCGGACAAGGATGGGTAAAAGTTCCATTGCCAGTAACCACAGCCGCACCAGCTGAACCGCCTCCGCCTCCGGACGCTTCTTTCTGCTTACGCTGCGCAGCTGCCGCTGCCGCCTCCAGCTGGGACAATTTATCCTTGGTGTCTCCCAGCTCGCTGTCCAACTTGCTGATCTCGTCCTCTTTGCTGGCCATAAGGCCGGATACTTCATCCTGCTTCGCGATCAGGTCGTTCTGCATCGTCTCTAATTCGGCGTACTCTTCTTTGAGCGCCGCCTCTTGGTCTTCCACCTTCTTTACGACCTCCTGGAATTCTACCAGCATATCCCGGTCATATTCAGAAATGGTCGTAATATACTCCGCATTGTTGAGAAAATCACCTATGCTTTTAGACTCGCACAAGATCTCAATAAACTGAGAATTGCCGTTCTCATACATATATTTGATTCTCTTCTTCATGCTTTCATACTGGTCGTTCTCATCGACTTTGGCCTGAATCAGCTCGTCTTCCTTCTCTGTTATCTCGGCCTCTTTCTTGTCGATCTTTGTCTTGGTATCCTCCATCTCCGAGACGATCGAACTTAACTGTGCCTCCAGAGACGCCTTCTCGCCCTCTGCCGCTTTCTTTTTTTCTTCCAGTTCCTGCGCCTTTTTCTTCGTATCGCTAAGATCAGCCGCATTTACCTGGATGGCCAGGCCTAAGCACAGCATAAGCGTCAGAAGAAGGCTTATCAACCTCTTCCCTCGTATCATATGTATCCCCCTTAAAAATTATACTTTCAGGTGCTTACGGATCGTAAAGAAACTTCCAAGGAAACCGATTCCGACTCCCAGAATGATTCCCACTGGAAGCAGCGTCTTGTAGACGGTTGCCACCGGAAGGAAGTCTACAATATTATTCAGAAGGCTGAATCTGGTCATGATGTAAGAAATCGCCTTGTCATACATGAAGTACAGCATCACCAGCGGAATCACGGCTCCCACCGCTCCGATGATCAGACCTTCTATCACGAACGGCGCCCGGACGAATCCATCTTTCGCGCCTATGTATTTCATAATGGCAATCTCCTCGCGCCTTACCGTAATACCCATGGTGACCGTATTGCTGATCAGGAATATGGATACCGCCAGCAGGATCGCAATGATCGCCACGGAAACGTAGCCCACTAATTTATTCACGCTTGTCAGCGTCTTTGCCACAACATCCGACTTGTTGACCTTGCGGACCCCTTCCAGGCCTTCCGCAAATGCAACGACATCCTTCTGCTTGGATACGTCTTCCATATAGACTTCATAGTTGTCAGAATTAGCCAGCGGGTTGTCACTTTTGAATCCTTCCGCAAGATCCCCTGACTCTCCGAAATAATCGCCTTTGAACTTATCCCACGCTTCATCCGCGCTGATATAGTTAACTTCAAGAACGCCATCAGCCGTCTTGAGTTCATCGCCAATCTTATCCTTCTGGCTCTTGGTAGCATCCTCTTCAAAGAATACGGTGATCGCCACCCCTTCTTCTGCTTTTTCCACGATATAGTTAAAGTTGATGACAATGGAGTAGAACAGGCCGAACAGGAAGATACACGCTGCCATCGTCGCAATGGATGCGATAGAGAACATCTTGTTTCTTCCAATGTTCTTCACCCCTTGTTTCATCGAATATCCTACTGTACTAATTCTCATTATTATACCCACCTTTTTTCTCGTCGCTTACAATGACTCCCTTCTTCATTGTAACAACTCGCTTTTTCATCTCGTTTACAATCTCCTGGTTATGCGTAACAACCAATACGGTTGTTCCTCTGTCATTCGCCTCTTCCAACAGTTTCATAATCTCCCAAGAATTTGTCGGATCCAGGTTACCAGTAGGCTCATCTGCCAGCAGGATTGCCGGTTCATTTACGATCGCTCTTGCGATGGCAACACGCTGCTGCTCTCCTCCGGAGAGTTCCTTTGGATATGATTTGTACTTCTGGGCCAGCCCTACCAGCGATAATGCCGCCGGCACTTTTTTCTTGATGATTCGGGTAGGCGTTTCTGTAACGCGCTGTGCAAATGCTATATTATCATAGATATTCCTGTCCTTCAGAAGCCGGAAATCCTGGAATACGACTCCGATTCCTCTTCTGTACATCGGAATCTTCCTGTGCTTCATCCGGTTCAGGTTCTGTCCGTTTACGACAATCGTTCCTGATGTAGGGTCCAGTTCCTTCATGATCAAACGTATCAGCGTAGACTTTCCTGATCCGCTGTCCCCTACGATAAATACAAATTCACCCTGCTCAACCTTCAGGTTAACGCCGTTCAGGGCTGCAACCCCTTTCGAGTACTCTTTCGTTACTTCTTTTAATTCAATCATACTTTCCTCCTGATTATTAATACTCCAGTGATTCCATATACTTCATATACTTCACGACCATAAGTGCGATCTTGAATGTAATGGCATCTTCAAACACGCGCAGATCTAGCCCCGTGCTCTTCTGAAGCTTATCCAGCCGGTAAACTAATGTGTTACGGTGAATATATAATTGTCTGGATGTCTCTGATACGTTCAGATTATTTTCGAAGAATTTGTTAATGGTAGTCAACGTCTCTTCATCAAAATCATCTGGCGATTTCCCCTCAAAAATCTCACGTATGAACATCTTGCATAACGGAATCGGCAACTGGTATATCAGGCGTCCGATTCCCAAAGCGCTGTAGGCGATTACGCTTCGCTCCCCGAAGAATATCTTGCCCACGTCCAGGGCAAGCTTCGCTTCCTTATAAGACTTAGACACTTCCTTAATGTCATTGACTATGGTTCCATAGGCGATCAGAATCTCTTCTTCTCCATCTTCCTTCAGGAGCCCATACAAGTTCTGCGCGATCTTCTCCAGTTCCTCATGCCCGTCGCCAGGCTCCAGTTCCTTTACGACAATGATGTTCTTCTCATCAACTGCCGTTACGAAGTCCTTCGTCCGATTGCCCAGCAGATTGCGCACATTGTCGAGAGCATTGCTGTCCTTTTCGTGCTTTGTCTCAATAATAAAGATAACACGTCTCACTTCTGTGTCAATATGTAATTTTTTGGCACGGTTGTAAATATCCACTAAGAGCAGGTTGTCAAGCAGCAAGTTCTTAATGAAATTGTCCTTGTCAAATCGTTCTTTATAAGCCACCAAAAGATTCTGAATCTGGAACGCGGCAATCTTTCCCACCATATATACATCATCGCTGCCTCCATTGGCAAGCAGGATGTATTCCAACTGATGCTCGTCAAAAATCTTAAAGAACTGATATCCCTGTACAACCTGACTGTCTGCCGGGGATTCTACGAAGGAGACTGCCTCTTCTTCATAGTTGTCCTGTTCTGAAAATGTACTTGCAAGAGATTTACCATCGGTGTCCATTACGCAGAAGTCAATTCGTGTAATCCCTTTCAATCCTTCAATTGTATTTTGAAGTATTTGATTAGATATCATATTCCATCTCCTCCACTCATTTCAATATGCATTTTTCACAACAAATTACTTGAAAAAGTAGCCAAAATGCATACTACTGAATTCTATCTTAATATATATCAACAAAAAAATAAAGAGGAAATCACATATTTTTGTTAATTTCCTCAAGATTTTAATAAAATATTCAGTTTTTGTCCATGTACATAGTGACGAAAAGTCAAATCTTATAATTTTCTTATTTATTTTGCGGGAGAGAATTGATTCGGCTCGCTGCGCTTGCGCTTCTCTATCTCTTTCTTGAAAATGCGCCGGATAAGGAACTGTCCGATCCTGCTCTGCCCGAGGCCTGCCTTCTTTACCGGAAGGCTTTCCTTCCCCAGCCCGATAAAGACACGGGCATCCAGAAGACTCCGGTTCTTCATAATAAAGTCCTCCTGAAGAGGCGCCGACAGCGCCGCGAAGATACAGTCCACCTCGCCGCCGTTGATCGCATTGACCAGCATATCATCTGCCCGGTTCTGTGCCGATACCTTTGCCAGCCCAATAATCTGGAGTCCGCTATAGTATCTCTGAAGGTAGTCGTAGAACTCCTGGCCTTCTTCTTCCGTCTCCACCAGGAGATAGATTCTCTTATGGTTCTTATGAAGGTATCGCATAAACATCTTCAGGAACAAATGACCTTCTGTCTCCTGAAGGAACTTGCGGTCTGTGATATCTGCAGCCTCCAGGATTGTCTTATCCCCAGCCAGTACAAGATCGAATTCCTGCATATTCTCTTTGAGTTCCGGCAATTCGTCCATCTGCATCAATCCATCCACCGTAACCATCTCTATCACGCTTACCGGCTCAGACTTCAGATACTCCATGGTTTCTTTCATGGCTTCCTTGGCCGTGCAGTTATCTATATCAATATCTAAAACTTTAATCTTATCGCTCATAACTTCACCTGCTAATATTTTTACCAGTTTTTCGATTATAGCAAATGGATACCCTCTTTTCAACCTTTATCACCAATTGTTCACACTAATTAATATTCGTAATATTTTTGTTACTTTTTCTCTGCTTCCCGCCTTTTCTTCGTCATCAGGCCTCCTATTCTGCCTGTCTCCTTGGATGACAGTGATCTCCAGCCCTCCTGCATTACCTTGTCCAACAGTCCCAGTTCTTCTGCGATCTCGTATTTCATCTTTTCTTCCTGCGTCAGTTCATCCAGCTTGATCGGTTTATTCTTCTTTCCAGCCATAGTACAATACCCCTTTCATTTTTTAGTAAGTATTGACACCTTTTGGCTGGAATATACTGGCAGCGCCTCCTGCCTGCCATATACATGGAAAAAGCACCCTGTACGGATGCTTTCCCCTCTTTGAAGATTAATATGTTCTTGGTTGGTCAGGAATTATAATAGCCGCTATAAAATAAGCCAGGATTCCTGAACCAGTACAAGCTAATAACACAAGTCCCAGACGAATCAGCGTCGGGTCTACATTGAAATAATCGGCTATGCCTCCGCATACCCCGCATATCATGCGGTTTTCCCGTGATCTGTATAATCTTTTCTGTTCCATTTTATAATTCTCCTTTCATTGACGCGTCTAGTTTCCTTGAACGCCCCCGCTATAATGCATTTCCAAAATTGATTGTAATGGTCCCCACACCGCAATCTACCGTAATATCTCTTGAAGCCCCATTGTCAATATTCTTTTCGCTGGCTAAGCCCGAATAAGTAGTATTTCCACAGATGACTTCTCCTACTTTGCAGTCGATATCATAATTGTAAGAGGATTCTTCTCCGGCAACCGTCAGGATAACCTCGCCCACTCCACCGTCAATATCGATCTTAGACCTTGCATCTCCATTAGCACGGATGCTTCCGGCTCCACAGTCAAATTCCACTTCTCCTGCTTCAAAATGTGTGATATTCGCATCGCCTGCTCCCACGCCTACATACAGATCCTGGGCAAAAATCTTTTCTATATCCAGCGTACCGGCTCCAATGTCAAAGGATGCCTCATTCAGCCTTAAGTCCCTGGGCAGGGTAATCGTAATCGTTCCTGACCCCACATTGTTGACATGCCATATCCTTTCCTTAGACTTTATCTTTAATTCGTCGCCGTCCTGATAGCACTTAAGCCCCAGCCGCTTGTTGATGCCCCTCGTCTCGACCATTACATCTTTTGCATCGTCGGAAAGCACCACCTTCACCTGACCCGCGAATATGTCAACATCCATTTCGGCTATGTTGCTATAACTATTTTTCATATCACTCGCAAGGGGTATGTCATCATCGTCATTGATATAATCATCCACCGTATAGTTGTGGGAAAATACCACTATACCATGGGGAAAACGTCCTTCTATCATATCCGTCGTAACACCCAGTACCTTGGCGATCACACAGCACACAAAACCAATCGCTGCCGTTACCGCGCATACTATCCAGAATATCTTCCATCCCTTTTTCATGCTTATGCCACCGCCTTTCCTTGAAACGGCCTGCGGCAGATCCATACGATTCCTCTACAGATCCCCGGGAATACTACCAGGCAAAGTTTCACGCTTGCTACGGTTGCTATCACGCCCAGCACCGTCAGTATCAGTCCTGTTCCTACTAGCGCCAATCCTACGGCAAGTTCCGGAATCAATGTAGCGATTCCAACACCGAATACCACGATCCCTACAATCGCCACTGCCACGGATGCAACTACCAGCGCTATAAAAGCGCAGAACAACGCAATTACGCATCCAAGCACCGCCAACGTTATCCCTACTCCCAGCGGAATCAGAACTGGCGCTCCAACCAGAATGATCGCGATAATCAGTACGATCTTCAGCGCTCTGCTGGTTTTTGGCGGTTCTTTCTCTTCCTTCCTCTGATAGGCCCTGCCTGCCGGCATCTCCTTCTGGTCAAACCTGGAGTCGGTATATCCATTCTCCGAATACTCCGTGTAATCGCCGGCCTGGCTTCCCAGATCGGCCTTGATCGTGGCCGCCACCTTTGCAGGGCTTCCTAATTCAGATATCACCTGCTCTTCATTCTCGTCTCCCGCATCATCAAAATAATCGTTATAATACTGCATCGCCTCTCTGCGTTCTTCGACCGGCACATCCTGTAATAATGCGGCTAATTCTGTCATAAACTCTATGCGGTTCATGCAGTCACACCTCCCTCAAACAATTCATTAATCTTCAAAGAATAATTTCTCCATTCTACCCGATATAAATTCAACTGCGCCATACCTTTTTCCGTCACCTTATAATAGCGCCGGTTGCGTCCGTCAAACTGCTTATCATATACTTCCAGACATTCGTCTTTCTGCAGCCTCCTTAGCACAGGATATAATGTTGATTCTGATACTTCAATGGCCTTTCTTACGTCTTGGGTAATCTTATATCCGTAAGTCCCTTCCTTCTCCCTGGATACGACCGCCAGTACTATGGCGTCCAGAAGAGCGGCTCCAGTGTTAAATACCATATTCTCACTCCTTTGCTGGAATTTTATAATATATCTTTCATTACAATATTGTTTTGATGGTTATATTATATGTCGTATAATATGATTTGTCAACACATATTATATTTTTGTGAGAATATTTTTGTGGAATTTTGGGAATTGGGGATTGTGGTACGCCGGGGAGGGCGGGGAGGGCGGGGAGGCTACCGGCAATTTTTTGGCAATTCTGCGAGGTGTGCCTGCGTTAGTTTACACTTTTCACCGGATTTATTTTAGTAGCGGAAGTTTAGCAATAGAAATCTTTGGAACTTAGCCCCAAAGCAGCATTGAGCAAAATGATAGGAATATGTACTTCTTGCGGCTTCCAGGCGATTTCTCCCACAATCCTACGTCCCCAAAATCCACCACCCCGCCACACACTGCGCTCCCAATATCAGCGGCATTCCCAGGCGGAACTTCCAGTGTCTGGTCTTATGGCGGAATATCTGCATTCCTGCTATAGCGCCAATGCTCCCTCCGGCTGCCGCCAAAAGGAAGAGGGTCTTCTCCGGCACGCGCCAGCCTTTGTTCCTGGCTTGGCGCTTGTCATGTCCGAACACCCAGAATGTAACAATATTTATGAGTATTATATATGCAGCTAATATCTGTGTCATGGCAATCGAATCTCTTTCTTTATAGTAAAGGAATAGATAATCTTCTCCTTTACCTTTTTCTGTGTCAGCTGCTCCAGCGCTTTCGCATAGTAGTCCAGCTGGGAATGGTATCGTTCTATCAGTCCTTCCGGCGTATATATCTGGTCTGTCTTATAGTCCAGGACTACCAGCCCGTCCGACTCTTCAAAGTAAGCATCTATGATTCCCTGTACCAGGATCAGCTCGCCTTCCTGTTCTTCGGGGTACATTTCTCTGGCGTCCACCCCCAGCACGAAGGGCTGCTCTCTCCATAGGGTGCCTGCCCGGGCAGCCGCTTTCATTCGCCTTCCTGCCCCGCCATTTAGAAAGCCCAGGATATCGCCGTGCCGTATGCAGGCAGCCATATCCGCGTCCATCTTTCCTTCTTCCACATATGCGCTCACTGCGTCCGCCAGTTCCGCTTCCCCGTAATCCTGTGCAAGATCCAGAAGTTCCATCAGGCGGTGGTATGCCGTACCTCTGGAAGCCCCTGTCAGTTCTTCCTCTTCCTTAAGGAATCTTGGAATGAGCGGAACTACTTCAGGCTCTTCATATAATAGTTCGCCCATTTCGTCCAATTCTTCGCCCAGGCTATCCTTCAGATAGATTCTCTTCTTAAGTTCGGAAACGGTAAATTTCAATTTCTGCATTCCGCTTCCGGCATATGGATACTGATATCCAAACTGCTCTTTTATCGCCTCATGCATGGCCGGATCATAGACCTGGCTGGTATTCCATGCTTCCAGCATCGCTCTGGTCATCCTTCCGGCAGTCTCTTCTATGACTTCTTCTTTTACAATATCGTCAAATGCTATCCTTTTTACTGCGATAGGAACCTCGGGCGGTACGCTGGATACTGCCGGAAGAATCCAGTCCCAATAAGTAGATGCCTTGCTAAGACGGCCAAATGTAATCCCCATCTCATAGAGCGGCATCTTCTTCTCCAGATTTGGAATAGTTCCCGTAATGATCAATTTCTCCTTAGCCCTAGTTAATGCCACATAGAGGACCCTTAATTCTTCGCCCAGGCTGTCCAATGCTTCTTCCTTCTGGATAATCTTTTTTACAAGGCTTGGACTTTTCGTCCTGTTGGCAATATGAATCGCGTCCAGGCCCACGCCCATTTTTGAATGGAGAACCACGCTGCTTCTGGCATCCTGCATATTGAACCGTTTCCCCATTCCGGCTACGAACACAATGGGAAATTCCAGTCCTTTGCTCTTGTGAATGGTCATAATACGCACCGTGTCAGACTGCTCATCTTCAATACTTGCTTCCCCATAATCCACGTCATACTTCTGCAATTGTTCTATATAGCGTATAAAATGGAAGAGCCCCTTATAACTGGTGGATTCAAAAACCCTTGCCTTCTCTGCCAGCATTTCAAGATTGGCCTTTCTCTGCTCGCCTCCCGGCATGGCGCAGGCATAATCGCCGTAGCCGGTCTTCTCCAGCACCATATGCAGCAGTTCATGCATAGGCGTATAAGGAACTACCTTGCGAAATGCCTCCATCTGGCCCAGGCACCGGCCCAGTTTGCCACGGATGGACTCATCTTCGCCTCCTGCAAGATAGTCTGATACCGCCTGGAAGAAGGGCCGTTCTTTATAACTGCTTCTTATAATCGCCAGTTCTTCCTCCGTCATAGCGCCGATCGGCGAGGCCAGCACCGCCGCCAGCGGGATGTCCTGCCTCTGGTTATCCAGGACACGCAGATAATCCAGAATCACCCCAATCTCCTGGGTTGCGAAATATCCTTCTCTGGTGCCTGCATAGGTTGGAATTCCTTCTTTGCTCAACACCTCCGTAAATACATCCGCAAATCCTTTTATGCTGCGGGTCAGTATGACAATATCCGAATAGCGCGCCAGTCTGAATTCCCCGGTCTTCTTGTCCGTCACCTGGTGGTGATGAATTAATTCCCGGATACGCCCGGCGATCGCCCTGGCCTCCAATTCCCGTTCCGTAATTCCCCGGACGGCCTGCGCCTCATCTTCCCATGCATCCACGTTGCTGTCAATGACCAGCACCTCTGTCTCCATATTTTCTCCATCTTTATAATCCGCGCCCACATACAGCGCTGCCTGGTCGTCATAGACGATGCCCCCCAGTTCCCGGGTCATGATCTGGCGGAAGATATAGTTGACTCCTTCCAGCACTTCCCGTCGGCTGCGGAAGTTCTTATGAAGGTCGATTCTCTGCGTCTTGCTGTCATCCGTATCATAAGTATTAAATTTCTCCATAAAAAGTTCCGGCCTGGATAAGCGGAATCGGTAGATGCTCTGCTTTACATCCCCGACCATGAATATGTTATAACGTCCCTCAGACACGGTAGAGATGCTGGTTAGGATGGCTTCCTGTATCAGATTGCTATCCTGATATTCATCAATCATGATTTCTAAGAACTGCTGCTGGTACTCCCTGGCAATGACAGAAGGGACAAATCCTTCGTCCGACTTATCGGTAAGAATCCTCAGCGCGTACTGTTCCATATCAGAGAAGTCAATCATATTTTTGGAGCGCTTCTTTTCTTCGAATCTTTCGGCGAACTCTCGGACAAGGCTTGCCAGTTCCTCCATCGCAGGACGGCAGATCTGAAGGTCTTCAAGAATTCCCGGCGCGTCCTGATAAAAATACTGGCCGGCCAGATCTTTGACCAGCCCCTTTACCTCCTCCCGGATCGCCTTTACCTTGGCTGCCTTTTCCTCCGACACCGCCTTATCCCGGTTGGCTGCAAGCCTCATCCACTTTACGCTATTCATCTTTTCTCCAAGTTCCGTAAACGAGCGCGTTTCCCGTAGTTCTTCGATTATCCGCAGATCGCTCCTAAGAGCCGCTTCATAGACCGCAGGTCCATCCGGGGCATTGCAGATATCAAGCCCCTTATTAAGAAGCCTTCCGGCGTCGTCCAGATACCGTCTCACATTATCCATCACCAGAAGAATATAGCCGCTTTTCTCCAATTCAAGAAGGCTGTCCGCTTTATAGGCCTCCAAGCAGGAGGACAGCCATCCTTCACTATCCGGATAACTCCTGGAATACTCATAGATTTTCAGCACTAGTTCTTCCACCTTCTTATCGCTTCTCCCGCCGCCATAAGCAGCAGCGAAGTCCAGGAATCTCTGCTCATTCCGCTGGTACCGATCCTCCAGCATATCTTCCAGCACGTCATGTCGCAGAAGTTTTAGTTCGCCTTCCTCTCCAATCCGAAAGCCGGGATCAATGTCAATCGCGTGAAAATGATCCCGGATCACCGACAGGCAGAAACTGTGAATCGTCGTAATCTGCGCATTGTGTATCAAAGTGGCCTGCTGCTTGAGATGCTCGTTACCCGGGTATTCTTCCAGTTTCTTCTCAATGGCATTGCGGATACGTTCCTTCATCTCCGCCGCCGCTGCCTCCGTAAATGTTACGATCAGCAGCCGATCTACATCTACCGGGCTTTCATCCTCCGTGAGCATGGTAATAATGCGTTCCACCAGGACGGCCGTCTTGCCAGAGCCTGCCGCAGCTGATACGAGAATATTCCTATTTCTCAGGTCTATGACTTTCTGCTGTTCCTTTGTCCACGTAACTTTCATGACCTATTCTTCTCCTTTCGAAGCGGCTTCCCTGCCATCTGCATTCTTTTTATCTGCACTCTTTCTATCTGCATTCTTGCCGTTTACTGTCGAGCCAGACGCGGCCTGGTTCATAGCCGCGATCGCTTCTTCTTTGCTCATCTTTCCGATATCCCGGTAAGCATATCCCGGAACCTTCACATCAAATCCGCATACGTGCCGGTACTTGCAGTAATCACAGCCGGTCTCCTGGCCTCTTCTGTATGGCGAGGCCTTCGTCTCTCCTCTTAAGATGCTCTGGCGGGTTTCTTCTACTTTTCTTGCCGCATGCCGCATCATGATCTGGAATTCTTCCTCCGGCACGGCCTTGGAACTCTTTGCCAGGCTTCCGTTCTTGTTAAACTTCACCGGAACTGCCAGGGATTCCCCTTCCGTCCGGTGTTCCAGATGCTGAAGCACCTCATCTTTGAGATTAATCATTCCATCCGGCTTCAATTCCTTCAATAGCGCCTCTTCCACCGCTGCCTCTTCCTGCTTGTCAACAAGCGGATCCTGGATCCGGTAATAGAACACGCCAGCCGGAACGACTTCCTGCTCCTTATGCTTTTTCTGCTCCGCTTTTACCGCCGCTTCCATATACACCATCAACTGCAGCTGGAGTCCATGATACAGGGCCACCACATCGAACGCCTTGCTTCCGGTCTTGTAATCCAGCACCTTTACATAGACCTTATCCCCATCCTCGCAGGTATCAATCCGGTCGATCTTGCCGTTCGCAAACCGGAATTCATAGGCAGAAGGCTGGAAGTCCCCGGCAGACAGCTGCTTGGTAAGCGCCCACACCGTACGCTCCAGCATGCGCTTCATGCGCACGATCATATATTCATTCCTTGCGGAACTATACAATACCGAATTGCCATAGTCCGTGATCGCCTCTTCCACGCTTTCGTCAATGAAGGAAGCCCGCTTCTCCTCTTTTAATCCAACCCAGCCGCAGCCTTCTTTTTCAACCTTCCGGGAAAAGCGCTCAAGCGCGTTATGGCACACATTTCCCATATCCACCGCCTGGAAATCATACTCCTGCCTTTCCTGAAGATTCAGCCCATAGGTCAGGAAGTGGGCAAACGCGCAAGTCTGGAACCTTTCCATTCTGGTAATACTGTCTTCAAATTCTTCCCCATAAAGCCTTTTGGCAACGGCCTCTGTCAATCCATCCATAGGCCGGCGGTAATACCCGGCTTTTAACAGGCTCTCCACCTTGCTCTGCCACTTAGGGCTCTTCTTGTACCAGGTATAGAGTTCTTTCCATGCTGCGTCCATGCCTTCCCCATTTCCCTGAAAACCGCGAATCAGATAGCCAATTCCCATCTTCTCCGTAATCTCCCGCAGTGCAAGCGCGCGGCCTTCCTCATCCTGCACCGGAAGCAATGGAAATAGCCGTCTCAATTCCTGTATCAGATAAGACGGACGGATGCTCTTGCCGTCCGCAGATACCTTGCTGTAATAGATATTCAGCTGTTCGGACGGCTTTGTAAGATTCATATAGAGATAAAACTTCTGGATATAGGCCTGTTCCTTGCCTCCCGGCGACAAAGAAAGCCTCTCCCTGGCAAATTTTTCCCGATCCCTTTCGGACAGGAGCCCGGTTCGAAGCAATGACCCCGGAAGATATGTGTCATTGGCTCCCACGAAGAACAGCGCCTTGATATCCTTAAGCCTGGTCCGCTGCACGTCTCCTGCCACCACCTGGTCAACACTGGGCGGGATTACGCCTACTCTCGCTTCTTCCAGGCCGGCATCCAGCAGCTTGCAGTATTCATTCAAACTGACCTTTTCATCCCCCAGAAGTTCTACGAATTTGTCGAACAGTTCTATTACTATCCTGTATACTTGGGCGTATTCTTTTGCAAGCGCCAGTTCCCCTTCTGCCTGAAACCGTTCTTCCAAAGCCGCAAGTTTCACCTGCAGATCCTCGCGCACCATGAATTCATACAGAGCCATGGTAATGTCGCGCACCGTCTTGCTTCTCTGCTTCAGTACATAGAGCAGGCCGTCTACCTTCTCTACCAGTATTATGCGGCAGTGGTTCAACGCCTCCAATTCCTCTTCTTCCATTCCCTTCAAGCGGCGTACCCATTTCTCCTGCCACCTTTTATAGCCTTTGATCCCCAGGCCAATGACATAGTTCTCTAACCTGTCCACTTCATCAAAGTTAAACCCTGCCAGGTTGGTCCGAAGAAACCGGAACACGCTTTCATAAGTAAAATTCTGTTCTGCCATGTCAAGCAGGCTTCTGATATACTCGACAAAGGAATTCAGCAGTATGCTTCTCTTATGATCCATAAAAGCCGGAATCTCATACATGGCAAAGGCTTGCACCAGATCATCTCCGTACACGTCCATATTGCTTACGATGACGCCAATCTCCCGGTAACGATATCCTTCTTTCCTTACCAGCGCCCGAATTGCTCCTGCCACGGCCATGGCCTCCTCCTTCGGATTTCTTGTCACATGAATGCCGATCGACTCCGGCTCTTTTCCGAATCCCTTCCCATGATAGCGGAACAGGTTTCTTTCCAGAAAAGCCAGGGAATCATGATCTTTAAAACGATAAGGAGGCCTGCCATACAGGCAGACCGGTTCGTCAACCGCTATTCTATGATCTCTGGCAAGCCGCATCAGCGTGGTCACCATATGCTTTCCAAGCCCGAAGAGCTGGTATGGGTGCTGATAGACGTAAGGATCTTCCCGGTCATCCATGGTCACCGTAATCACAACCTTGCGGCAATGGAGCATAAGTTCCAGAAGCAGCCTGTTCTGCACCGGTGTAAAGCCGGTAAACCCGTCCAGCACTACCGTGCTGTTCTTGAGCATGTCAGACTTGCAGACCATCTGGCTTAGAACATCCAGCAGTTCCTCTTTTGTAATATATTTCTTTTCCAGATACTCCATGAATCCTCTGTAAAGCACCTGGATGTCTTTCAGTTTGTAGTATAGCCTGGATTCCTCTCCCGCCGTCTCCATGACGCGTTCAAGTTCTTCTTCCGTAATGTCATATTGGGCGAACTCGGAGATGACCGACTTCACCTCGCTGACGTACCCAAGCTTCTTCATATTCCCCCCCAGAACCTTGAGTTCCCCTTCGTAGTCTCCGGCAATCTTTCTAAGAATCAGGTTCTTGCCTTCATCGTCCAGAACAGGCAGCGTCCCTCCGCCCGTCTCTTCGAACACGCGGTAAGACAGCCTGACAAAACTTAACACGTCAATATTCATGATTCCATGGCAGGGGTGCATATTGACCAGATCCTTCTGCGTCTGCATCGTAAACTGCTCCGGCACAAGGACGATATAATTCTGCTCCTGATGTATCCTAGATTCGTCAATTATCTGATGGTATAGGTGATATGATTTTCCCGAGCCTGACGGCCCGAATATAAATTGTAAAGGCATAGGTTTTCCTCCCTATGCCTTAGTATATTATACCGCTCTTAATTTTTCAACAAACTCATTGCTCAGGGTAATCTTTGCCACATAGAACACGTCGCCTGTCATAAATACGTTCCAGTCCTCTTCAATCTCGACCTGAAGCTCGCCGCCCGGCATCTGTACTATGACCTTGTTGTTGGTCATTCCCAGCTTATAGGCTACTCCGGCGGCGGCGCATGCGCCGGTTCCTGAAGCCAGCGTATAGCCTGCGCCTCTTTCATAGATCTCGATTGCCACATGCTCTTTATCAATCACCTTCATAATCTGTGTATTGATCCGTTTGGGGAAGTATCTTGCCAGTTCTGCGTAATCGCCAATCTTGCATACCAGCGGCTTCGAGATCTCCCGCATCGGGATAACGCAGTGCGGGTTGCCGATGGATACGCAAGTAACCGGATACAAGGTTCTTCCAAATACCATATCTTCATTGATGACTTCCCGGCGCTCTCCTGTAACCGGAATATCGTCGCTCCAGAAAGACAGTTTTCCCATGGATACGCGAAGGCGGCTGCCGTCTTCATTCAGGAATGTAATTTCCACAGGTCCGTTGCCTGTATAGAGTTTAAAATTTTTCTTCTGTACGTAACTTGCGTCCTTGAGATATTTCGCGAAGATCCTGACTCCGTTTCCGCTGGTCTCTGACTCGCTTCCATCCGGATTCCAGACTTTTACATACATTCCATCTTCTTTCAGGATTGGTCCTTCCAGCACGCCGTCTGAGCCAAGTCCTTCATTACGGTCACAGATCATTCTTACATTTTCCGATGTAAGTTCCAGTTCATTCTTATTAGGGTCAAATACAACATAATCATTTCCCAGCCCATGATAACGTTCCAACACAACCTTCATAACATACCTCCGTCTTTCCATTGGGATTGTCCTTATTGTTCCCCGTTATTATATCTCTATCATATCAGGCATTATTTCCCATTTCAACACAAATCGTGCTTAGTATATTGCAAATAATGCTCTCTTGCTATAAGATAAACTCTAAGAAGGAGGCGCCCTTATGGAACAATATGTAAAAAAAGGATACTTAAATAGCGAATTCCGGCTGTTCCACCTTACGGATCAGGAGACCCGGGAGGTGGAATACCATTATCACGACTTTGACAAGATCACCATATTTATCAAAGGAAATGTCAATTACATGGTGGAAGGAAAATCATATGAACTCATCCCTTATGATATCGTGCTGGTAAAGCACAATGACATCCACCGCCTGATTGTAGATAATTCTACCGTATATGAACGGATCATCGTATATATATCGCCCAATTTCATCAATGCCTATCAGACGGATTCCTATGATCTTAGCTACTGCTTTCAGAAAGCCGAAGAAGAGCATTCCAACGTTCTTCGCATCCCATCCCTGGAGAGAAGTTCTCTGTTCCGCTTCATCACCCAGTTGGAAAAATCCTTTTCCGACGATGGATATGCAGCCGGATTATACCGCCAGGTCCTATTCCTGGAATTCATGATACATCTGAACCGCGCCGCGAGAAAGAACCGGCTGGAATTCATTGATACCGACAACTGCAACGTGAAGGTTCTGGATATCCTGCGCTATATCAACGAGAATCTTGGCAGGGATCTGAGCATAGACCATCTAGCGGACACCTTCTACATCAGCAAATATTATATGATGAGACTATTCAAGCAGGAGACCGGCTATACTATGGGACGCTATATCTCCCAGAAGCGGCTCCTGCTAGCAAAAGACTTGATATTATCCGGCGTGCCTAGCACGCAGGCCTGTTTTGACTGCGGATTCAAGGATTACTCCACATTCTCCCGCTCTTATAAGGCGCTTTTCGGCGAATCCCCCCGGGAAACCTTGACTTTTTCATAGATATCCACAGGTACATAAGCCCTGACAAAGATGCCGTCCTCCCGGTATTCTTCTTCCTGCAGTTCCCCGAATCTTCGGATCATCTGTATCTTTGCCGCATCCTGATAAGGATAGAGATTCTCAATGGCAACCTTCTGCTGTCTGAGCACTGCCTCAATAGTCTTGAGAAGTTCCGGTATCCCTTCCCTTGTCTTTGCGGAGATCTTGACCGTATAATCTGCATGAAAGTCCCGGATGATGACATCGTCCTGTGCCTTGTCCTGCTTGTTGAATATGGTAACAATCGGCTTATCCGTCACTCCAAGATTCTGAAGCGTCTCATATACGATATACATCTGCTCGTCCATCTGGGGATTGGCCGCATCTACTACATGTAGAATGATATCCGCATACCTGGCTTCTTCCAGCGTGCTTCGAAAAGCCTCTATCAGATGATGTGGCAGCTTGCGGATAAATCCTACCGTATCCGTAAGCAGTATCTCCTGTCCGCTGGGAAGCTTCAATTCCCTGGTGGTTGGGTCAAGGGTTGCAAACAGCTTGTCCTCTGCCAGGATTCCTGCCCCAGTCAGCGTGTTAAGAAGCGTGGACTTTCCTGCATTGGTATATCCTACGATGGCCGCCACCGGAATCCGGTTGCGGCTTCTCTGCTCTCTTGTGACCTCCCGGTGACGCTTCACGTCTCTCAATTCCCGGTTCAGCTGGGCGATCCGCCCCTTGATCAGCCTCCGGTCCATCTCCAGCTTCTTCTCTCCCGGCCCTCTGGTACCTATGCCGCCTCCCAGCCTGGAAAGCGCCGTGCCAAAACCGGTAAGCCTGGATTGGCGGTATTTTAACTGGGCTAGTTCTACCTGAATCTTACCTTCGCTGGTAGAAGCCCGGGACGCAAATATATCGAGTATGACCAGCGTCCGATCCATCACCTTTGCGTCAAGCTCATCCTGAAGGTTCTTCATCTGCGCCGGGGATAGTTCATCATCACAGATAATCCCGGTCGCTTCCAGTTCCCACATCAGACCTTTGATCTCTTCTATCTTTCCCTTGCCTACATAGGTGCCCGGATGAACCTGCTCCCGGTTTTGAATCACCACGCCCACGGTAGCCGCCCCGGCAGTGGAAGCCAGATCCTTCAATTCCTCTAACGACTTCTGGGTGTCATCCTCATCCGTCACGCTGACGCCTACCAGGATGACCCGTTCGGTCTCTTTTTCCAAATCAATCATATTTCCCATATATTATCTTGTCTCCAGAAATTCCAATTCTTTTTTTGCTGCTTCATCGTCCGGATACTCTGCCAGGTATTCCTTTAGTTTGGCCTTCGCACTTTTCCAATCCTTCATCTGTTCATATGCTACGATCATGTTAAAGTGCATCTCTTTTTTGAGTTCCTCGCTGCTATCCTCCTGGCCGATGCCAAGGCGGAAATAGTTAAGGGCAGATTCCGGCCTGGAGAGCTTCATATCGCAGTTTCCCATAAAATTATAGATGGTGCCAGTCTTCTTGGCACCATTGTCAAGCGCGTTCTGAAACGCTTCTTTTGCTCCCTCATAGTCTTCCTGCTCCCATTTTGCAATTCCGATTCCTCTGTATGCATCTCCTGCATTCAATTCCGAATCAATTGCATCCTGGAACTGTTCGATCGCTTCTTTATATTTTCCATCTTCCAGATATTCTACTCCTTTTTCAGATGGATTTTTTACACAGCCTGTCAATGCAATGGCAGCAGCCATCACAGACAGGGCTATCTTCATATACTTCATATATCCTCCTAAACAGTATAACGGACAACCCAGACGGCATTCAGGATCGCCGCGAACATTACGCCGACTTCAGCCAGAATTGCTTCCCACATTCCAAAATAGCCAATTGTGGCAAGTATCAGGATCAGCACCTTAACAATCAATGCAAAAGAAATATTCTGGCTGACTACCCTTAAGGTCTCCTTCGCAATCTTGATCGCGTCCACGATTCTTGGCAATTCATCTTCCATCAATATAATATCAGCCGCCTCAATTGCCGCCGCCGACCCCAGCGCGCCCATGGCAATCCCCACGTCAGCTCTTGCAAGGACCGGCGCATCATTGATTCCATCCCCGACACATACCAGACGTTCGGTAGAATCCTGAAGGTCCAAAAAGTCCTCCAGCTGTTCTAATTTATCCTCTGGCATCAGTTCCGCATACGCATAGTCTATCTTCAGCCTCCTGGCTACTTCCAGGCTGCTGCTCTTGGTATCTCCGGTAAGCATTACCAGTACTGCCTTGCACTTTTCCTTCAAGTATTGAAGCGTCGTCTTTGCATCTTCCTTGACAGAATCCGCAATGACGATATATCCGGCATATTTCTTGCCAATCGCAACATAGACGACGGTTCCATTCCGGCTTACTTCATCGCAAAGAACCTTCTGACGATCCATCAGCCGCTTATTTCCCACATAGACGCGCTCTCCCTCAAAGGTCGCATTGACGCCATATCCCGGCATCTCGCGCATCCGGTATACCTTGCTCTTATTGATCTCTTTTCCATAGGCTTCTGACAGGGACTGGGCGATCGGGTGGTTAGAATAACTCTCCACATGGGACGCTATGCGAAGCAGCTCGTCATTGTCCATCCCCACTGCCTTTACTTCCTTCACCTTGAATATGCCCTCCGTCAGCGTTCCTGTCTTGTCAAACACGAAGGTATCTGCCTTGGAAAGGTCCTCCAGATAGTTGCCGCCCTTGATTACGATCCCCTGTCTGGCTGCTGACGCAATGCCGCCAAGGAAAGCAATCGGAATGGACATGACCAGCCCGCAGGGGCACGCCACTACGAGGAAGATCAATCCTCTGTAGATCCAGGTATCCCAATTCCCATAGGAAAATGTAAGGGGCGGATAGATCATGACCAGCAAGGCGCACACCAGCATTGCCGGCGTATAGATTCTTGAGAACCTTGTAATAAAATCTTCGCTTTCCGCTCTTTTCTCCTGGGCCTCTTCTACCATCTCCATAATCTTGGTTACGGTAGAGTCAACATACAGCGCCGTGACCTTTGCCTCGATCACCCCGTTGAGGTTGATGCATCCGCTATATATCCGGTCTCCCGGCCATGCGGACTGAGGCATGGCTTCTCCTGTCAAAGCCTTTGTATCGATGCTTGTTGTTCCGGAGACGACAACCGCATCCACAGGGATGCGTTCTCCCGGCTTGATTACAATAATATGGCCTAGTTTCAGCGCGGAAGGATCCACCTTGAATTCTTTCCCGTGTACCTTGCGTGTCGCGTATTCCGGCCGGATATCGATCAGTTCCTTGATGGAACGCTTGGCGCTGTCCGTGGAATAGGCTTCAAACATCATTCCCAATTCAAATAAGAGCATAACAAGTACGCCCTCTACATATCTTGCCACGCCAAAAGCCCCAATCGTAGCAAGTATAATCAGCGTATACTCTGTCAGGAACTTCTTCTGCGCCAGCTTCTCTTCCAGCACCTTAAAGGCATCAAAGCCTACAATCAGGTATGCCGCCAGAAACCATATGAACTTTGCCCGGTCGGTCATCGTATACTGGATGGTCACCGCTATCCCGCATACGTACACAAACACCCCCACCGCATAAATGATACACCTTTTCTTCAATTCCTCGGTCATAATATTGTCCTTTTTGATAACTATATGAAAACTATTCCGCGATATGCTCCATTCCCTGACTGATTATCGTCTGGATATGGCCATCGGCCAATGAATAGTATACTGTCTTCCCTTCTCTTCTATTCTTTACCAGCTTCATCTGCTTTAAGACTCTAAGCTGATGCGAGATGGCCGACTGGGTCATCCCCAGAATCTCTGCCAGGTCGCAGACGCACATCTCTGATTCCAGCAGAATCCACAAAATCTTGATTCTGGTAGCATCCGCAAACACTTTGTAAAAATCCGCCAGTTCTTTTAACCGTTCTTCCTCCGGCATCCTCTGCCGGACTGTACGGACTTTATCATCATGAATGCATGTAATATCGCAGCACTCTACTTCTGTCTTCTTCATACATTCCTTCCTTTCAACATTATAAGCCCTATCGCGGTATGCCCCAATAGGTATAAATATTCACTCATTTATTAATTATGCCAAATGGTGATTGTTATTTCAACCATTTGGCATTAAATGAATTAAAATTAATATTTTCGTAACTATTTCTTATGCATTTTCTTATGCATTGCCACTTTTTTGACTGGCGTACAGTATCCGGATTGAATTCAGTACGCAAAGCATTGCAACGCCTGTGTCGGCAAATACCGCCATCCACATATTGGCATAGCCTGTGAATCCAAGAATCATGATAAGGAATTTGATGGCCAGCGCGAATACTACATTCTGCATGGCGATTTTCCCGGTCTTCCTTGCAATGGAAACCGCTTCCGGTATGGCATCCACCGAGGATGTCATGAATACCACATCCGCCGCCTCGATCGCGGCATCCGCCCCGTTCCCCATGGCAGCGCCTACATCTGCCCCTGCAAGAACCGGCGCATCGTTGATGCCATCGCCTACGAACATGACGGAGCCATGTTCCTTACGGATCTGCTTTAAATGGCTTAATTTATCTTCCGGCAGGAGCTGGGCATGGACTTCGTCAATCCCGGTCTCTTTTGCAACTGCCATGGCATTGTCCCTGGCATCTCCTGTCAGCATAGCCGTAATCAGATTCTGCGACTTCATACGCTTCACGGATGCCCCTGCTTCCGGCTTGATTACATCTGCGACCACCAGATAGCCTTCCAATTCGCCATCTACCGCTACCAGCACTTCTGTGCCATACAGGTCCGACTTATATTCGCTGACATCCACTCCGTATTTTTCCAGAAGCCCCTTGCTACCGCACAGCACGGTTCCTTCCGGGAACACGGCGCGAATCCCCTTGCCCGAGATTTCCTCTGCTTCTTTCGGACTGGAAAGTTCCAGGTTCTTCTCCCTTGCCGCCGACACGATGCTGGTACCGATGGGGTGCGTCGAACTAAGTTCGCAGTCCGCAGCTATTGTGAGAATCTGCTTCTGCGTCAATTTTTTCAAGGAAACCACCTGCTGTACGACAAAGTTTCCCTTCGTTATGGTTCCCGTCTTATCCATAACGATAGCCTTTACATCCTTAAGCGCTTCAATGGCTACTCCCCCTTTAAAGAGAATTCCCCTCTTAGAGCCTGCGCCGATTCCCGAGAAGAAGGCCAGAGGAACGCTGAGTACCAGAGCGCATGGACAACTGATTACCAGGAACGTAATCGCCGTATAGATCCAGTGATTCCACTCGCCGGTAACCAGCGAAGGGATGACTGCCGTAGCAACTGCGACCGCTACGACCACCGGAGTATAGATCCTGGCGAACTTGGTAATGAAGCGGTCGATCTTCGGCTTGCTGGCAGCCGCATTTTCTACGGAATCCAATATTCGGGTGACCATAGACTCGCTGAGAGGCTTTTTTACCTCCATCTTCAGAACCCCCTGGTCATTTACGCAGCCGGAGTAGACTTCAGTTCCCGGATATACGTTTACCGGAACCGGCTCCCCGGTAACCGGCGAGGTATCGATCTGGCTTCTTCCTTCAACGATGACGCCGTCTAATGGAATCCGGTCGCCCGGACGGATCAGGATAATATCCCCCACCTTTGCATCCTGGGCCGGGATGCTCTCTGCTTCGTCTCCATGGACAATGTTTACAACTTCAGGTCTCAGATCAACCGCTTCCATGATCTGGGATCTGCTGCGGCTTACCGCAATATCTTCAAACAGTTCTCCAACCCGGTAGAACAGCATAACGCCTACCGCTTCCGCAAAGTCACCGATGGCGAATGCCGCCAGCGTTGCCACGCTCATTAGGAAGTTCTCATCAAACACGTGCCCCTTTGCGAGATTCTTAACTGCCGTCCAGATAATGCCAAGGCCCAGGATCACGTATGCCGCTATAAACAGTATTGCACTGATCAAGGATGCCGGATAAAGATGCTCTATCACTTCTCCTGCCACAAACATCACAGCCCCCACGGCTATGGCCAGGATATCCGCCTTCTTATCCTGGATAACGCTGGTCTTTTCCTGCTTTTTTACAGGCGTATAATCCCTTGGCGTCACCGTTACGCCTTCCTCAATGGATGCGCATATTCTTCTGAATTCCGGAAGCAATGCTTCCTGATGGTCTGCCGCTACTGCCAGCTGCTTCGTGGCGTACGTAATGGTAGCCATCCTAACCCCTGGAAGTTCCCTGATCATGCGCTCCATCTTGGCCGCACAATTGGCACAGCCCAGATTCTCAAGAATATACACTCTCTTTTCAACACCCTCCGGCATTGGAACCGTCTCCCGGGATGCTGCTTCTTCGTGTTCATGATGGTGGTGCTCATGCTCTTCATGCCCATGCTCATGATGGTGCTCATGGCCGCATCCGCACGCTTCGTGGCCCGGCGTTCCCGGCACTCTTTCTACTTCTTTCATATCTCAAATCCTCCTGAATGATTGTTATGACTTCGCATGAACATATGAACAGTTATTCATATGTTCATTTATATTATATGCACTTCATTATGGATTGTCAATATATAATCTTGAAAAAGGAATGAAAAAACACCATGGATTTTCGTCCATGGCGCAAATCTTAAAAACTCTATTAATCAAAATGGAACCCATCCCAAGTCCACTACCATCTGGAAGCCTGCTCCCTGCTGTTTTCGACCGCGCAGGAAATGGCCTCGTTGAACGTAGGATGGGCGCGCATCGCATACATTAACTGGGAAGAAGTCAGGCCGTTCGCTATGGCCGTAGCCAATTCACCAATCATGTCGGTTGCCCTCTGGCACATCAGCTGGGCGCCCAAAAGTACATCGCTGTCGGCCGCGAACAGTACTTTTATGAATCCCTGCTCTTCCTTGGAAATAATAGACTGTCCATTTACATCCATGATATATTTGCCGCAGCGAAGGGAAATCCCCTTTCTTCGGGCCTCTTCTTCCGTAATCCCCACTGACGCAATCTCCGGATCCGTGTACAGACAGCTGGGTACGATGGAAATAGAGGCAAACAGGCAGCTGGGTACCATCTCGATAATGACGGACGGCTCTACATCGTTCATCCTTTCCACTACATAGGTTGCCTGAGCTGAAGCCACATGAGCCAGCTGGATTCCTCCGGTAACATCGCCGATGGCATAGATCCCCGGAATATTGGTCATGTAAAAGTCATCTACGATAATCCTTCCATTTTCCATCTTGACACGGACATCCGGATCAAAGAGTCCTTCCGTATTCGCAACCCTTCCTACGGATACCAGGACAGCATCCACGTCAACCTGCTTATTCTCCCCTTTATACACAAAATGGCATCCTACGCCATCCTCCTGCTGTGTCACCCTTTCCAGTATGCTTTCCCTATAAATGCTGATTCCGCGGTTCGTAAGGATTTCTTCCAACGCAGATGAAAATTCGCTGTCCATATTGGGAAGCAGCCTGTCTGATACTTCTACGATCGTCACTTCGCTGCCGAGCGCATTGAATACGGTCGCCAGCTCGATTCCGATAACCCCCCCGCCCAGAATCAGCAGCCTGCGGTACTGGCTCTCATTGGACGTCAGCAATTCTTCGCTGGTCATGACTCCAGGAAGGTCCAGACCAGGAATATCGATCGTGCGGGCTTTTGCTCCGGTAGCGATCAGGATATACTTGCCATAATAGTACACTTCTTCCTTCTTTGGAGTAACTACCCTGACCTTTTTGTCGCTCTGGATAGTTGCGTTTCCCCTTACGCTGACTACCCCAAGTTCTTTAAATTCTTTTTCCAGTTCCTCCCGCATCCGGGCCGCGGAAAGATCCTTATACTCATATATCTTCTGCAGGTCGAACCCGACCTTCTCTGCTGACAGCCCGAACTTTTCGCATTCTGTCATCTCCCGGTACAGCATTGCCGCGTGCACCAGGGCTTTTGTGGGAATGCATCCCCTGTTGATGCAGGTCCCGCCCACGTCTCCTTTATCAATAATCACTACCGACATTCCAAGCTTCGCTGCCTTCTTGGCGGCAACATACCCGCCCGGGCCGGCGCCGATAATAATCAGATCATATTGTTTTCCCATTACATACCTCCCTATTTCTAATCAATCTGCCAGTCAATCGGCTCTATCCCATGTGCCTCAAGAAATGCGTTGGTCTTGCCAAATGGCCTGCTTCCAAAGAATCCTCTGAATGCGGATAACGGGCTTGGATGGGGTGCTTTTAGGATCAAATGCTTCGGATTATTAAGCATTTTTGCCTTCTGCTGTGCAGGGCTCCCCCATAGGATGAATACGATAGGCCTGTCCTGGCCATTTAAAGCCATGATCGCGGCATCTGTAAATTCTTCCCAGCCGATTCCCCTGTGGGAATTCGCCTGATGGGCGCGTACGGTCAGAACCGTATTCAGCATAAGGACGCCCTGCTCGGCCCACTTGGTCAGGCATCCATGTTCCGGGATGGCGCATCCGAGATCATCATGAAGTTCCTGATAGATGTTCACCAGGGATGGCGGAATCTCCACTCCTTTTTTCACGGAAAAGCACAGCCCATGAGCCTGCCCATTGTTATGGTAGGGATCCTGTCCCAGAATCACTACCTTTACTTTATGTAGTGGCGTCAGATGAAATGCATTGAAGACATCGTCTGCCGGCGGGAAAATCAGCCTGGTCTTATACTCCTGGTTTACTGTCGCAAATAACTTCTTGTAATACGGCTTCTTAAACTCATCATTTAGAGCCTCGAGCCAGTCATTATTAATCGCTGCCATATTCTAATTCCTTCCATGCTACAGGCGTACGGATACGCCCTTATTCCGCAGATATTCTTTCACCTCTCGGATCTCCAGTTCTTTATAATGGAACAGGGAAGCGGCAAGAGCCGCATCTGCTTTTCCTTCCGTCAGAGCCCCATAAAAGTGTTCCATGGTTCCTGCACCGCCGGACGCGATAACCGGGATGGAAACCGCCTCGGCAATGGCTCTGGTCAGTTCCAGGTCATAGCCAGCCTTAGTCCCGTCACAGTCCATGCTAGTGAAAAGAATCTCTCCGGCTCCCAGGCTCTCGACCTTCCTTGCCCATTCCAGCGCGTCAATGCCCACATCGATACGTCCCCCATTTTTATAGATGTTCCATCCGCTGTCATCGGGTCTTTTCTTGGCATCGATCGCCACCACCACGCACTGGCTGCCGAACTTGTCTGCCGCGTCCGAGATAAGCCTTGGGGTATTAATGGCCGAAGAATTGATAGAGATCTTATCTGCGCCTTCCCTGAGCAGCATCTTGAAATCCTCAACCGTACGGATTCCCCCTCCTACAGTAAATGGTATAAACACCGTCTCCGCTACTTTGCGTACCATGTCCACGACCGTTCCCCTTGCATCGGATGTTGCCGTGATATCCAAAAATACCAGTTCATCTGCCCCCGCCTTATCATAGGCCTTTCCAATCTCCACCGGGTCTCCGGCATCCTTCAAGTCCACAAAATTTACGCCCTTTACTACGCGTCCGTTATTCACGTCCAGGCAGGGAATGATTCTTTTTGTATGCATACGCTCTCCTCCGTCTATAGTTCCACAAAATTCTTAAGTATCTGGATTCCTGTATCGCTGCTTTTCTCCGGATGGAACTGGCAGGCGAATACATTGCCTTTCTCCACAGAAGCGTGAATCAAAGTGCCATACTCGGTGGTAGCCGTCACGATCTCCTCCTCTTTTGCCTTAAGATAGTAAGAATGTACGAAATATACGTACGGCTCTTCGGGCAGGCCTTTGAAAAGCCTTCCCTGATTCGGGAATCTCAGGGAATTCCATCCCATATGCGGAATCTTAAGCCCATCGCCATCCGGAATGCGAAGAATCTCCCCCTTCAGAATGCCAAGGCCTTCTATCTGCGGCGCCTCGTCGCTTCTCTCAAATAGCAGCTGGAGCCCCAGGCAGATGCCGAGAAACGGCGTCCCGCGCCTTACTACTTCCTCTATCACTTCCACCAGCCCATACTGGCGCAGTTTCCCCATCGCGTCTCCAAAGGAGCCCACTCCCGGAAGAATTACCTTGTCCGCCTTCAAAATCGCATCCCGCTCTCTGGTGATGACTACTTTCTGGTTCAAAAACTGCAGCGCTTTTTCCACGCTCTTAATATTGCCGGCATCATAATCTATTATTGCTATCAATGTACTGACCTGCCTTTCTTTGGTACGGTATAGTGTATCGTTTTATTTTACATCAAGTTCGAACCAGAATTCAACACCATTGTCATAATTATTCAATCCGTACTTCTGGTGAAGAGACTCCATGATCGCCTTTACAATCGACAAGCCGATGCCATTACCTCCATATTCCCTGGTATGTGCCTTATCTACCTTATAAAACTTGTCCCAGATATGCGCAACATCTTCCTCCGGGATCGGAGCGCCTGTATTAAATACGCTTACTCTTGCCTTCTCCCCATCTGAGAGCATCTTGACCTCTACTACCTTCTCACCTCCCACATGATGGAAGGCATTGCTCATATAGTTGCGTACTACCTGCTCTGCCTTGAATTCATCCGCCCACACATACACTGGCTCCTGCTGCCGGAAGATGACCTTTGCCTCCGCCTGCTGGGCAAGGATCTCCATGCTCTGGATAACGCCTCTTACAAGTTCCGTCAGATCAAACCGCTCGAACACGATGTCTTCATCGCCAAACTCCAGCTGATTCAGCGTCAGCAGATTCTTAACCATCTGGTTCATCTTCGCCGCTTCATCCATGATGACGTCACAGTAGAATTCCCTGCTTTCCGCGTCTTCATTGACTCCTTCCCTCAGCCCTTCCGCATATCCCTGGATCAGGGCGATAGGCGTCTTTAATTCATGGGAGACATTTCCCAGGAACTCGTTGCGCATCTTCTCCAGCTTATCCTTCTGCTCAATATCTTCCAGCAAACGGTTATTTGCCTTTTTCAGTTCAGATATAGTGCTCTCAAGCCGCTCTGACATTCGGTTAAAATTGGCTCCTAATTCCCCAATCTCATTGCTGCCTCCACTGGTATACTTGGCGTCAAAATCCAGATCTGCCATCTTCTCGGACAAGACCGCCAGTTCCAGAATCGGATCTGTAAGCCGCTTCGAAAAGTACCATACAAGAACCACGGATATCAGAATCAGAAGGCTGCCAATATAGATCAGGAATCGGTTGGAAACGGCGGCGCTTTCTTTGATGCTTTCCAGCGGGCTGCGCAGCAGGAATCTGCTTCCGTCGTCAAAACTTCCCCACATCTCTATATAATCCGTCTGGTTCCACGGGTCGAAAGACTGGCTGATCTGATACTCCTTTGTGCTTTCCAGAATCTTGCTCCCCTTCTGCGCCTGGTTCAGCGAATATCCTCTCAGCTGGTTTACTAGCATATCCGAGTCATAGACATTGGTATATCCTTTTCCTGTGGTATCATTTACGATCAGGAATGATATATTGTTCTTCTCCGCCAAATGGATCATTTTCACAGACACTTCCTTGTCCTCCATCGTGCCCTTTTCCATACACTGGCTTAGTTTTTCATACATATCTATAAATTGCGTCTCTTTGTTGCTGATATAATATGGTTCCAGAAAACTGACGTTAATGATCAGAAGCACTAGGACCATGGATGCCAGCAGGCCAATAAAGACCGTAATCATCTGCCGCTTGATTGAATGCTTCATCATGCCTCTACCTCGAATTTATAACCCATGCCCCAGATTGTCTTGATATAGTTTCCCTTGTCGCCCAGCTTGCTTCTTAACTTCTTTACATGGGTGTCGATCGTCCTTGCATCCCCGAAATAGTCATAATTCCACACATTGTTCAATATCTTCTCCCGGGACAGGGCGATTCCCTGGTTTTCTACAAAGTAGGCCAGGAGTTCGAATTCTTTAAAACTTAAATCAATCTCTGTATCGTCAATCTTAACCTGATGGGCCGCCTTGTCTATTATGATTCCGCCCGCATCGATCACATCCCCTGTTCCAATCGCGTGGGACCTCCTTAGAATCGCTTCTACCCTGGCAACCAGGATCTTCGGGCTGAAAGGCTTAGAGATATATTCATCCACACCCAGTTCGAATCCTTGCAATTCGTCATGCTCCTCTGATCTGGCCGTCAGCATGATGATCGGCACTTGGGAAGACTGCCGGATCTCCCTGCAAGTCTGCCATCCGTCCATCCTTGGCATCATGACATCCAGGATGATCAGCGCAATATCCTTCTCCTCGTAGAAGATTTCCAAGGCCTCCATGCCATCTCCTGCCTCCCGGACGAGATAGCCTTCCCGCCCAAGGAAATCTTTTACCAGCTTGCGCATCCTGCTCTCATCATCTACGATCAAAATTTTAATTTTTTCCATATGACATAACCTCCATCCAAAGATGTTCCATTACTTTTCTTAAATCATACCAAAGAAATATGTCGTCTTTGTGAAATTACCATTTATATTATAACATAAAACATGCCTTGCGTCGGGGATAATAGTAGTGTATAGCAATATACAAGCCACTTTGGCTAGAAAGGAGTCGATCTTTATGGACAAAAACCAGCAGAACACCCGTCAGGAATGTACTTGCGTCCTGGCAATGGCTGCTATTCCCATGCAGATATATGGACAGCTGTATGAACCTGAAGAGGCTTTAGCAAGAGGAACGGTCTTCAAGGAACTGGACCTTCCTTTCTTTATGGGAGGTGGCATTGATGGAAGATAGACATGCATTACTGCAGAAGATCAACGAGATCAGTTTCGTATTCAATGACCTGACCTTGTATCTGGATACCCATCCGATGGATTCAATCGCCAAGTCTGATTTCCAGCAGGCCGCATCCAAGAGGAAGGAACTGATGCAGAAATATGCGAAGGAATTCGGACCTCTGACTCTGGACTGCTCATGTGAATATCATTCATGGGCGGAAGGGCCGACTCCTTGGGAAGGAGGGCATATTTAATGTGGACTTATGAAAAACGACTGCAATACCCGGTTAAGATATCAAAGACCTGCCCTAAGACAGCACAATTGATCATCAGTCAGTTTGGCGGGCCCGACGGCGAATTAGCTGCCTCTATGAGATATCTTTCCCAGCGTTACACCATGCCATGCAAGGAAGTAGCCGGACTTCTGACCGATATCGGTACGGAGGAACTGGCGCATCTGGAGATTGTCTGCGCGATCATCTATCAGCTGACCAAGGATATGTCTCCGGAAGATGCTAAGACAGCAGGATTTGATGCTTATTACATCGATCATACTTCCGGATTATGGCCGCAAGCTGCAGGCGGAATTCCATTTAATGCCTGCGAATTCCAATCCAAAGGCGATGCAATCACTGACTTGTTCGAAGACTTGGCTGCCGAGCAGAAGGCAAGGACCACTTATGACAATATCTTAAGAGTCGTTGATGATCCGGAGATCAAAGATCCGATCCGGTTCTTACGCGCAAGAGAGGTGGTTCACTTCCAGCGTTTCGGAGAAGCATTGGAAAAGACCAAGGACAGACTGGATGCAAAGAACTATTATTATGCAAATCCGGAGTTCGACAAGAAACTTTTTGGTTAGCAGACCATCCACAACTTCAAAAGGAACTGCCGCAGAATAAGCAGCAGTTCCTTTTTGCATGACATCTGTCTTAAGCAAGCGGCAGGCGCCAATATGCCTACTAATCACATAGCCCATTAAACAGGGCAGCCAGCATATCCACCGCCTTATCGATACCGGTCCGGCTTACATTCAATACCACCTGGTATGTGCCTGATTTGCCCCACTCTTCTCCGGTATTGGACTCGTAATAATATCTTCTCTCCCTGTCAACCTTCTTAATCTTTTCTGCCGCCTTTCTCTCAGGCAGATCTCTGAGGGCCGCTATTCTGCGGATTCTATCTTCTTTATCCGCGCAGATGAATACGCTGATGCATTTGGGGCAGTCGCTTAAGATATAATCCGCACACCGTCCGACGATGACGCAGGGACTTCTGTCTGCCAGCCTCTTTATGATCTCAGACTGCGTGCGGTATACCCGGTCGCTTAAGGGTCGCATATAGTCTTCCGCATTCATATAGGCCGTATAATCGCCGGGGCCTACTATATAGGAGGACAGAAATCCTTCCAGAGCCGTCTCATCGGCTTCCTTGGCTTCCTTTTCGCTGATGCCCAGTTCCTTCGCCGCCATTGCCACCAGATTGTGGTCATAGAGAGGAATCTCCAGTTTTTTGGCAAGCCGGATCCCAATTTCCCGTCCTCCGCTTCCGTACTGGCGTCCAATCGTAATAATTACATTTTCTGTCATACTGCCCACTCCCTTCCTCATTCCTGCTGCACCGATTATTGTTCCTATCTATAGTATACCCTGAATTCCATAAAATTCCAATCTAAATGTAATCCCTGCACTTTCAGAACCTAAGATCCAGATAACTGTCAAGCATATATCGAAGCATAGTTACATCCATATTCCGGCATTCTTCAGACTCAAGCCCTCTTACGCCTTTACTAATGGTGTTGGCCGGCCGGTTCTATACTCACGCCATATTTCATAAAGTGGTAATTATATTAATAGATTTTTAGGAGGATGTATTATGAGCAATATTCGATACAATATCCACGCAAATCCAAACTCTATTCCAGTCATTCACTCCAATTGGTATCCTAACGTCGCTGTCTCGGAAAAGAACTTGCGTTATGCGCATATTCTTATGCCTGACTTTGCCTCTGCTGCCAGCGAGATGACGACCGTGCACCAATACCTGTTCCAGTCCTGGACGATCAGCAACGATTATCAAGGCATCCGGCGGCTGATCCAACGGATGGCCGTAGTGGAACAGCATCATTTCTCCATACTCGGCCAACTCATCACCCTGCTTGGGGCTCAGCCGGAATGCCGCTCCTCAGATCCCGAATCGTACTGGTGCGGCGATATGGTAGACTATAGCTGCGACGTTCAGACGCTGTTGTCTAAGAATGCCGAATCTGAGCGGTTTGCCGCCAAGGCATATGCAAAACAGGCGCAAGAAATCAAGGATCCGCTTGTATCGAAGATGCTTGCCCGGCTGTCGCTTGATGAGGAACTGCATTGCAAGATCTTTAGTGATTTCCTGGCTCAGATCTAATGCTTATATTATTACATAAAAAAAGCGCCGTAACTACGGCGTTTTTTAGTGGACCTGGCGGGAGTTGAACCCGCGTCCGAAAGCCCATCCATCAAAGCATCTCCCATCACAGTCATTATATTGACATTCCCTCCATCAGCCGCCTAATGACAGGCTGCCGACTTTAGTAGCTTCATAAGTTCTTCCATTCCCTCAAAGCTTTGGAAACGAAGTGCTCCGCCTGTTTGAAGCCGGTGACCCAGACGGCGGAAGATCCGGGGCCGACTGCCGCCTAATTAGGCAGCGTACGCTAATTCTCTATTGTCTGCGTTTATATTTAATTGGAACTTTTAACGTAGTGTCCCGCTACGGATGGCTTCTCCAACTTCCAGACCCCCGTCGAAACCAGTACAAGCCCTGATCATTCGCTGTACTACTGGCTCGCAGACATCTCTTGTCGTTATCATTATATATAGCATTGCCCCAAATGTCAAATCTTAATCCCAATTTCCTTATATCACCAGCGAAACCGCGCAATATGCAAGAAGCAGGGCATTCTATCATACTCTTCTGCCTTCGCCTAGTCCGATGGCACATATTCTTCCCTGCGCCTGTATGCCGGGACCCATACCGCTTAGAATCCCTTATATTCTTCCGGAATAGGCGGCGTGGTTTTCTTTTATTCGTTTGGACTCATTCCAAATTGTCTGCGAAAGGCTCTTGTAAAGCCCTCATGACTATCAAAGACGAAATCCCAAAAATTTTTCTATATTTTTAGCACTCAATACTTGACAGTGCTAACAATTCATGTTATATAATAACTATAACAAATAAAACAAATCAAAAATAAAGATAAATCAAGGAGGAATGACTTATGTTACTTGCAAACAGAGGTTTTAACAATTTATTCGATGATATGTTCAAGGATCCATTCTTTACCCGTCCATATGACAACTCATCTTCACAGATCATGAAGACAGACATTCATGACAAGGATGGCAGTTACATTATAGAGATGGAACTTCCGGGATATGCCAAAGAAGACATTAAGGCAGACTTAAAAGACGGCTATCTTACAATCACCGCCAATAAGAGCGAATCCAAGGAAGAAAAGGATGCCAAAGGAAACTGCATCCACAAGGAACGCTATACCGGAACTTGCAACAGAAGTTTTTATGTAGGCGATGCCCTGACTCAGGAGGACATCAAGGCAGCATTTAAAGATGGAATCCTCAGGCTTCAGTTCCCGAAAGAGATTCAGAAGCAGGAAGAGCAGCCAAAATTAATTACGATTGAATAACTTTTAATATAGAGGGACCCGGTCCCACGCTCTCAGGGGAATTTCCCCTTTTTCATATAAACATCCTGAATATTAAAATAAAAAGGCAGCCGCGCATCATCTGATTGATGGCGGCTGCCTTGATTTTCAAGCCTTAATTCTTTAATATTTTTATCTGGCCGATCAGCGGCAATTCTTTTCTTTCTCCTTTGCATGCATACACAATTCCAACGATCATAAATACAAACAATACCAGGCTGCAGATGTCAAAGATCCAGGAAAACCAGCTGCCCCCGAAATTGATCATAGAATGGAATCCCCAGATCCATCTGCCATCCAGCAGTTCTACAATTACAGACGCAATGAAAAGCACCAGTCCCTGATTGGTATGGAATCTAACATAGGGAGACTGCTTATTTCCAGCAATAAGCGGTACGAATACCAAAATTCCGAGATATGACAAGACCCCCATTACCTTATTCTGGCGTACATCCTCCTGCTGGAAGAATTCCCCTTGCTGGCCTGTATAGCCTTGCTGACTGTTCTGCTGGTATGTATAGCCCTGCTGGCCATTCTGCTGATATGAATAATCCTGCTGGCTGTCCTTCTGCTGGCCTGCCCCCGGCATCACCGGAATCTTTGCGCCGCACTGCGGGCAGTATTGCACACCGTCGTTCACTTTCGCTCCACATTTTACACAATAAGCCATTTCTATTTCTCCTTTTTCTTCTAGTATATTTATTGTGAATCTTCCAATCCCAATATCTCAGCAAGAACTTCGATTATGATTTCATTGGTGCATGACTTTATATATCCCATCATGTGCAGGGATATCTCGTCCTGCTTCTGGGCCTCCGTCAATGATTCATCATGCTTGGTCTGGTCGATCAATTGTATCAGTTGGGGAGTCAGTTCTTCGTAAGTCTCTATTGTCGTCTGAGAAACCATATTTCTTAATTCTTCCTTGCTTCTTGGTACCATCTTCTTCCTCCTAACCCAGATTCCGGACCTTGAAGTCTCTCTGCGCTTCCCTTTGCTGGTCCTTCCTGGCAATATCCTGTCTCTTGTCATATAGTTTCTTGCCTTTTGCAAGCCCAATCTCGACTTTTACCAGGCTTCCTTTAAAGTACACCTTAAGAGGCACAATTGCAATACCCTTCTCCTTAGTCTTGCCAAGAAGTTTATTGATCTCCGACTTATGTAAGAGAAGCTTGCGTACCCGCAAAGGATCTTTATTGAATATATTTCCCTTTTCATAAGGGCTGATATGCATTCCATAGATATATACCTCGCCATTCTCAACGCGGATAAATGCCTCTTTGATGCTGCATTTGCCCATGCGGAGGGACTTTACTTCAGTCCCATGCAGGGCAATGCCGGCCTCATAGTTCTCCAGAATGAAATAATCATGGTATGCCTTCTTATTATTGGCTATCATCTTACCATTCGTCTTCGCCATCTTCCAACTCTCCTTCATCTGCAATCTCAAAATCAATGGTCCTAAGAAGCCTGTCCGCATCCATTACGCGGACGGATATCTTCTGGCCCAGCTTATATACCTTATGCCTACGGGTTCCCACCATCTCGTACCGCTCCTGCTGATACTCGTAATGGTCATCCACCATGTTGATGACATGAACCAGGCCTTCGACCGTATTAGGGAGTTCTACATACATTCCCCATTTTGTAATGCTGGATATCACGCCTTCAAACACTTCTCCGATATGCGCCTGCATATACTCTACCTTTTTAAGCTTGATGGTTTCACGCTCGGCCTCGTCTGCCCTGCGCTCCATCTCGCTGGAGTGCTTGGTCACTTCCGGGAGTATCCCCTGGTAATGCTCTATTCTCTTTGCGTCCATCCGCCCCCGCAGATTATCCTTGATGATCCGGTGGATCTGAAGATCTGGATAACGCCTGATCGGCGAGGTGAAATGCGTATAATAATTGGCAGCAAGGCCAAAATGCCCGGTATTCTCCGGCGTATATCTGGCCTGCTTCATAGAACGAAGCGCCAGTCTGCTGATCAGGGCCTCCTCAGGAGTCCCCTCCACCTTGCCCAGCAGTTTCTGCACTTCCTTAGGCTTTACTTCGTTGGCTCCCACATGCATAGAATATCCAAAATTATTGATAAATGTCGCCAGCGTGCGGATCTTATCGTCATCCGGCGCCTCATGGGTGCGGTAAACGAAAGGAAGTTCCTGCCAGAAATAATCTTCTGCCACCGTTTCGTTGGCAAGAAGCATAAAATCCTCAATCATCTTGGTGGCTACATTCCGCTCGTATGGACGGATTTCCACTGGCTTTCCATTCTCATCCAGCACCATCTTCGTCTCCGGGAAGTCGAAATCAATCGATCCCCGCCTTTTCCTCTGTTCCCGAAGGACGCCAGAGAGTTCCTGCATCCGTTCAAACATAGGCACCAGCTTCTCATACCTTTTTATCTCGTATGCGTCCCGGTCTTCCAGAATCTTCTTGACGCTTGTATAACTCATTCTTTCGTCTACATGAATGACGGTCTCCGCTATCTCATGGGCTATCACCATGCCCTTAGGATTTACCGTCATGATGCAGCTGAGGGCCAACCTGTCCTCTCCCGCATTCAAAGAGCAGATGCCATTGGAAAGGGCATGGGGCAGCATCGGGATTACCCGGTCTACCAGATACACGCTGGTACCCCGCTCAAGCGCCTCCCGGTCGATTGCGCTGTTCTCCTGGACATAGTTGGTCACATCCGCGATATGAACCCCCAGGATATAGTTCTCCCCATTCTTAACCACGGATACTGCGTCATCCAGATCCTTGGCATCCTCTCCGTCGATCGTCACCATCTGCCAGTCCCGGATATCCTTTCTCCCTGCCCTGTCGGCATCGGATACGTCTCTGGCCGCACGCTGCGCCTGGTTTAATATCTTTTCCGAGAATTCCACCGGCAGATCATATCCCTTCACGATCGACAGGATGTCTGTGCCAGGATCATTGATATGGCCGATAATTTCAACCACTTTCCCCTCAGGCTTCTTTTGCGGTCCGCCGTAAGAAGTCAATTCCACCACGACTTTATGCCCTTGCACAGCGCCATTGGCCTTCTCCACTGGCACAAAGATATCATGCGGAAACTTCTGGTTATCAGGCTTGACGAATCCAAAACTCTTATTCGGGTTCCCCTGATACAGCCCTACCAGATGGGTGATTCCTCTGGAGAGGATTCTTACGATCTTGCCTTCCCGGCTTCTGCCCTGAGGCTCCTTCGTTATGACGAGTTCTACCTGGTCGCCTTCAAAAGCCCCGCCCGCATCTTCTTCCGCCACAAATATGTCTGAAGCCTCGCCGGGAACCGTAACGAATCCAAACCCTTTCAGGCTGGCCCGATAAACGCCCTGAATCCTCTTAGCCTCTCCTTTTAAGTACTTTCCTTTCTGTGAAAGGTAGATCTTGCCTTCTGCCTCCAGGGTCTCAAGAATCTCCCTGAATTCATTCCTCTGATCTTTTGGAACCTGCAGAAGCATGGCAAGTTCTTTGAACTTCATTGGCACGTATAAATCATCACAGATCAAGTCATAGATGACCTTTTTTCTTTTTTCAATTGTCTTGTCCATCTCTTACAAGTCCTCCATCTTATATACAAAGAGACACTCCCATACAGGAGTGTCCCACCATTCTCATAAAAATATGCTTTATCTTATGCAAATACTTTTAAATTCAACACTGCTGCCAGTACAATAAACAGAATCGCCAGGAACTTCGTTGACTTCAACAGCGCGCCCTCCATAGAACGGCCTTTGTTCCGCCCCCAGTAAGTATCAGCCATACCGCTGATGGTACCAAGCCCCGCTGACTTACCTTCCTGCAATAACACGATTGCCGTTAACGCGATACAGTCTATTGCAAATATGATCATTAAAATCGTCTTTACTATCTCCACTTTTTACACCTCCTGCGGATAAACCATATTTATTCTAGCACAGGAGACAAGATATAGCAAGGAAAATCTGGGCTATTTAAGGAAGATTCTGGATGCCCTTGGCGCTCTTTTTTCTGGATGTGATCACCAGGGCTGCTGCCATGAAAGCCCCCAAAAGCGACAGGAACTTACCAAAGCCAGCGCCCGGGGCATGATAGACAATCTCGATCTGATGTTGTCCTTCGCTTATGGGAAATCCGAGAAATGCCGTATTGACCTTCCTGGCCCTGGTCTTCTTCCCATCCACCGTAACGTCAAAGTTTTTGTCATATGGAATCGTAGTAATGAAATATTCATCTTCCTTCGCCTGGATAGTTCCCGCAATCCGATTCCCTTTCGTCCGTTTCTTATCAGCCTCGAACACAGACTGATACAGATTCTTCCCGGCCTCTTCATCCCAACTCATTCCATAGCAGGTAATATCTGTGATATCGTAGACCCCTTTTCCTAATTTCAAAGAGGCATCCTGCTGCCCCTGGGCCAGTTCCACTGTATAGGTAAAGGTCGTATTTCCATTATAGTAGACATGCTCTCTGGAAGACAACTTATTCCTTACGCCTTCCAGCCAGATCGCCACGTCCTTATTGGGTTGGCCATTGTTGACTTTGAATTGGAGAAAGAGGATGTTGTCTCCCTCTTCCGGCCCGGATATCGGAACCTTTATCGTGACTGCCTTATCCGCCTCTATGTGGTAGCCGCTGGCATTTTTCTTAATCTTCAGGCATTCTCTTTTCAGTTCCGGGATGGCAAAATCTTTCTCTTTTGCCCCTCCGGCCATCTGTCCCGCCTCCTTGACTTCCTGCTCCCCTACGCCTTGCTCCACCACGGCATATTCCGTAAGCGCCATCTGGTTATAGGGAAATGTCAGTTTATCATACTCCTTCCGGGATATATAACGGTTCGTAGCATAGGCAACAGGCGAAACCTTGGTGTTCCGGTAAATCTTCACCCCTTCCGATGACTTCACCAGTTCATATCCTAACGGTGCCTGATCCCCAATCACGTATCTGACGCCCATAAAGGAACGGTATAGCGGATTCCGGGAGACAGACTGCATCAGGCTGTTCCTATACGGCTGCTCCACCTGATACGTTTTCTTACGGAATTCATCATAAGCTGTGTTATATGCCGAAGAATAGATGGAGGAAACATTCTGCTCCATACTGTGGATCCGGTTTAGGTCAGCCGCATTCTCCTCTTCGTCCCCCGCCTGCTCAATCCGGTAGAAGCCCGGGTCATCCTTTTGAATCTCTTCGATCTCCCGGGCAATCTTAGAATCCGTAACTTTCTGATAGAAATCCCCATCTTCAATCTGCCTGGATATCTTATGAAATACTCCGTTAAACAGGATCAAAAACGCAAGCGATGGTATCAGGATTAATACTGACGGCAGCCTCCTGTCCTTGTAATAATAGAAAACGAACAGGACCGCCATAAGTATTCCATCCGCCATGACAAACTGCCAGTATCCTTCGTATTCTTCCTGTCCTCTTCCCAGATATAAAAGCAGGATTGTGATCAGGTAAGGCGCTATCCCTTTTATAAAAGAAATCTCTCTATTTCCAAGTTTCTTCAGGTAGACAGCCATCATGTAGCAGATCAGCGGAAGAAACGGAATGAATACTTTGTCGCGGATATACAGTCCTCCGTTTAGAAGGTAGGCGAACATTGGTATGGCAAACACCAGGGCGCATCCATAAGAAAGCACTCGCTCGCTGGTTCTTTTATAAGTCAGGCTGGTAATCAGCATGGTTATGGCAATGGTAGTAAGGCCCATGCCATAAGGCGTATATACGAAACGGTATATCGGAGCCTGCGGCATCAACAGGGATGCCAGACTCATGCTTTCCTTTCCTCCCCTGCCTCCGCCAAGGGCCATAGCCGCCGGAACCAAAAGGAGTCCGCCCAGAAGCACGGCTGACAGCATTGGCATGAGAAACCGGATGCCATCCTTAAAGAACGTCCGAAATACAAATCTCTTCGCCTCAAAATATCTATGCATCCCATATATTACCAGAGAGAGCATTCCTCCAATGCTAAAATAGAAACTACTCATGATCATCAGGAATACCCCTGCAATATAAAGCCCGCATCTTCTCTTTTCAAAATAAGCATCTACCCCCAAAAATGCCATGCATAAAAAGGGCATATAATTGACAAACATCACCTGGCTGTAAGAATGAAATATCATAGGGGAAGCAAGCAGATACAGCATCGTTACCGCGACACAGACGCTTCTTTGAAACCCTCTTTTATCCAGCCACTCGTAGAGAAGACAGACTGCCGCTATCAGGCTGATGATGCTGGCTGCCATCACATAGTCGCCCATCTTCACAAAGGGAAGCGCATAGGATAGAAGTATTACCGGATTGTAAAGCCCATAATACGCAAAATTGTATATGTTCTGGCCGCCGCCAAGATTCATGGCAAATTCCGGGAATAGACTGCCGGTCTCATAAAACTGCTGACGGAAGTAGTCCGGAATTACGCTGTGCTGGCTGATCCAGTCTACCTTAGAGCCGAAAATGCCATACTGTCCCACGAACACCCAGCACAAAAGCAGCGTGATTCCCGCAAACAGCACGTACCATTTCAGCCTGGAGCGGATCATAATGCCCCTCCGTCCTTGTCCTCGCTGGAATCCTTCAGAATGAATATTGGGCGGTGCTTCGTCTCCAGATACGTCTTAGACAGATACTGCCCTACGATCCCCGTACAGAATAACTGGATGCCGCCCACCATAAAAATGATGCACACTAAGGACGGCCAGCCTGATACAGGGTCTCCCCAGATCAGCGTCCGAACAACTATTACTACGATCATCAAAAACGATATCAGGCAGAACAGAACTCCCGCGATCGAGGCCAGGGAGAGCGGCGCCACCGAGAACCCGGTAATTCCCTCCAGGGAATACAGGAATAGTTTGCGCATGGACCATTTGGTCTCCCCTGCCGCCCGTTCAACATTTTCATATTCCAGCCACTTGGTACGGAATCCTACCCATTGGAAGATGCCTTTCGAAAAACGGTTGTACTCGCTCATTTCCAACACCGCATCCACCATCTTGCGCTTCATCAGCCGATAATCCCGCGCGCCATTTACAATCTCCGTCTTTGAGATCCGGTTGATAAACTTATAAAAACTTTCGGACAGGAAAGACCGGATCTTTGGCTCTCCTGTCCGAGTGGAACGCTTGGTTGCCACGCTGTCATATTCTTCATTTTCCAAAATCTCGTACATCTTGGGTAGCAGCGACGGAGGATCCTGCAAGTCCACATCCATAATGGCCACATAATCCCCCTTCGCATTGCCAAGGCCGGCATAGATAGCCGCCTCTTTCCCAAAATTCCTGGAAAAGGACAGATACCTGCACCGTTCATCCCTTTTATTTAAACTCTTTAATATTCCAAGCGTGCGGTCGGTAGAACCGTCATCTACAAATAGCAATTCGAATTCTGCCATATCCATCTGTTCCATAACTTTGGTCATGGCTTCATAATAGACCGGCAGTGCCTCTTCTTCATTAAAACATGGTATGATTACCGAAATCATATGCATATCAACACCTCCTGGCTCTCATCTTACGCTCTAAATTTTAAGATTTTCTTTATGTTGCATAAAAGATTTCTAAAAGAAATCTAAAGAAAACCGAAAATCTTACAGCACGTCCGAAGTTCCAAAAGGATCCTCATATACTGCCATATCTCCCAGACGC
>ENA-OPTX01000151-OPTX01000151.1-human-gut-metagenome-genome-assembly--contig:-NODE-151-length-53130-cov-4.372850_pt1 | contig 53130 bp, 48 predicted proteins | sample MGYA00241465_ERZ501922 | MGnify/ENA primary metagenome ERZ501922 (study PRJEB25962, sample SAMEA2042399) | human gut metagenome | biome: human gut; feature: human-associated habitat; material: faeces...
AAGATGCTTGATCTTCTGCTGCTTTGCCCGTCCGGTAAGCCGGTATTTTAAGTACAGCATCGGGAAAACATCCTCGTATTCTATGATCCGTTTTTCCGGTGGAACATCCGGCAAGGCAGGATATCCGAGCCGTTCCATAAAGTCACTGTAAATCCGGTAAATATCCCGGGTCACATACATCCGGTCGAATTGTTCTTTTAAGGAGAACTGATCCTCTTCCGATATGGAGCGGTCGCGCAATGTCTCATATTCATCGACCACATATTCCATCACTGCATCCATTCGCATAAGCAACGGCGTGTCCTGAAATTTGTAATAAAACAACTCCACGATCTCATGCTCGGATTTCTGCCAGTTTCGCAGTGAAACACCACGGATCTCCATCAATTCTTCTTCCAGTTCGACAAGGTACCCCTCTGTCTCCGCAATATAAGAAGCGGACTGTTTCCACTCATAACGATCTCTGCCACAGGCATCCAACTGTTTTAGCTGACGTTCCAGATGATGATAGCGGTCTTCGCAATCCGCAGCCGTATCCTGCAGTTCCCTGTATGCAAACAGATCAAAACTCATCTCTCGGATATTTTCCTCGCCCAGTTCCGGCAGAATCTGAGAAATATAATCAGAAAACACACCATTTGGAGACAGGATCAGAATATTGGAAGAATTAAGATGTTTCCGGTCATGATACAAAAGATAGGCGATCCGATGCAGGGCGACCGACGTTTTTCCGCTTCCGGCGCTTCCCTGTACGACAAGGATCTTATCTTTTGTATTCCGAATGATCGAATTTTGTTCCCGCTGGATCGTCTGCACGATATTTTTGAGTCGGACGTCTCCGTTTTCTCCCAGTTCCCGTTTTAAGATCTCATCGTCGATCTTCATGTCACTTTCAAATGCATAAACCATCTTTCCTTTCTTGATCTTATACTGCCATTTGGAAGTAATCTCCCCTTCAATGGTTCCTCCCGGTGCTTCATAAGAAGCCTGTCCTCTGTCATAATCATAAAAAAGACCGCTCACTGGCGCCCTCCAGTCGTAGATCAGTGGCGTCATTCCTGCCTTAGGCGCAAAATTGCCGATTCCGATGTAAAAACTTTCGCTTTCTTCTTCCCCCTCAAAGAGAAAATCCACTCTTCCGAAATATGGGGAGTCGATCATTTTCTTAAGGCGCTGTTTTTTCATCAGACGCTCATTGTTCGCATTAACTTCTCCGAGAAGTGCCTGCTGATTATCATAATTTTCATAACCATACTCATCCATTTCCGTATAGTTTTCCCAATAATAATCATGCATGCTCTCAATCTGTTTTTCTCCTTCAAGAAACGATGCGTTGATCTCGGTAATGCGTGTCTTCAGTTTCTCTTCAACCTCTTCCAGAAACCGAATCTCACTGTTCATTGCGTCGCTGTTACTCATATTCAAACCCTCTCATGATTACATCTTCCGATGATTTGTGCAATCTCTTCCGGCATCTTTGCAATGTAATCTGCACCGGCACTTTGAAGCTCCGCAAGATCTCCGTATCCATACAGGACACCGATCACCTGGATCCCATTCTCCTTTGCACCGTAGATATCATTATTTCTGTCACCGACCATAACGACCTGATCGTAATTCTCCCTTTCTACGCCCAGGTTATCCAACGCATACCGGATCACATCTGCCTTCCGGATCAGTGATCCATCCATCGTAGCCCCGTAAATCCCTGCAAAATAATTTGCAAAGTCAAATTTGTCTGCAATCCTTTTTGCATACTCTTCCGGCTTGGATGTTGCCACTGCAAGTATATATCCTTCATTCTCCAAGGATTCCAGTGTCTCCGCAAGCCCTTCATACACCGAATTCTCAAAAATGCCTTTCACCGCATAATATTCCCGGTAATACTTTACTCCAAGCAGTGCCTCTTCCTCAGACATCCCATAATATTTCTCCATTGATTCCGTCAACGGCGGTCCGATAAATTTCTTTAAAGTATCCCGCTCACCAACCTCCCGGTTCATTTTATTCAGCGCATACTCCACCGAATTCATGATCCCCGGTCCCGATTCCGTAATCGTCCCATCCAAGTCAAATAAGATATATTTATACTTCATAATAACCCTCTTTCACAAAATAATACTTTTTTTATTGTACCATTTTTAACTCTTCTTGTCCAGAAACCCTAATCTCCAAACCTCCTTTAAAATCAGCCAAAACACACAAACCAGCGTCTATTTCTCCGCCCTTTATAACCGCCAGTTTTCTCCCCTTTGCACAACTTGAATTGGAACGATTATTTTTTTCAAAGTGGTCTACACAACCTATACAAAAACCGCAGTCCCTATCAAAGGAAACTGCGGTCATAATCCTTATTTATTTGAAAGATACTCGTCGATACCTCTTGCACCAGCTTTTCCGGCTCCCATAGCAAGGATTACTGTAGCTGCACCTGTTACGGCATCTCCACCTGCGTATACGCCTTCTTTAGAAGTCTTTCCGTGTTCTTCGTCTGCAACGATACATTTCCACTTGTTAACTTCCAGTCCTTCTGTTGTAGAAGAAATCAGCGGGTTCGGTGATGTTCCGAGTGACATGATAACTGTATCAACATCGATCACGAATTCAGAACCTTCAACCGGTACAGGACGTCTTCTTCCTGATGCGTCCGGTTCACCAAGTTCCATACGAACACATTTGATTCCTTTTACCCATCCATCTTCTTCAAGGACTTCTACCGGGTTTGTCAGTAGGTCGAACTGTACACCTTCTTCTTTTGCGTGATGAACTTCTTCTACACGGGCCGGAAGCTCTTCTTCGCTACGACGATATACGATATGAACTTCTGCTCCAAGACGAAGTGCTGTTCTTGCAGCATCCATTGCTACGTTACCACCACCAACAACTGCAACTTTCTTACCAGCTGCGATCGGTGTATCATAAGAATCATCAAACGCTTTCATAAGGTTACTTCTTGTCAGGTATTCATTTGCAGAAAATACACCGTTGGCATTTTCTCCCGGGATTCCCATGAATTTTGGAAGTCCTGCTCCTGATCCGATAAATACTGCTTCGAATCCTTCGTCTTCAATCAACATATCAATTGTAGTAGATTTACCGATTACAACGTTTGTCTCAAAGTGAACACCAAGCTCTTTTACTTTTGCGATCTCTTTTGCAACGACTTTCTGTTTTGGAAGACGGAATTCCGGAATACCATATACAAGTACTCCACCGAGTTCATGAAGTGCTTCAAATACAGTTACATCATAGCCAAGCTTTGCAAGGTCGCCTGCACAGGTAAGTCCTGCAGGGCCTGAACCGATAACGGCAACTTTGTGTCCGTTCTTCTTGTCAGCTCCAACCGGTTTGATGTCATGCTCCAGAGCGTAATCAGCAACGAATCTTTCCAGCTTACCGATAGAAATAGATTCTCCTTTGATACCACGGATACATTTTCCTTCGCACTGTGATTCCTGAGGACATACACGTCCACAAACAGCAGGAAGTGCAGAAGACTGTCCGATAATCTTATATGCTTCTTCGATATTGCCTTCTTTTACTTCATGAACGAATGCAGGAATATTGATTCCTACCGGGCATCCCTGAATACATTTAGCATTCTTACAGTTGATGCAACGGCTTGCTTCTTCCATTGCCTCTTCCTGATTATATCCATAACATACTTCTTCAAAATTTGTTGCACGTACCTTCGGATCCTGTTCTCTTACAGGTACTTTCTTTAATACGTCTGCCATTATTCGTCACCTCCGCAATGACCGCATCCACCGTGATGTGTGTCACCTTCCTGTAATTTCAGCATAGCTCTGCCTTCCTGAGTCTTATACATCTGCTGTCTCTTCATTGCTTCATCAAAGTTAACGAGATGTCCGTCAAATTCCGGTCCGTCTACACATGCAAATTTGATTTCATCACCTACATGGAGACGGCATGCGCCACACATACCTGTTCCGTCTACCATGATCGGGTTCATGCTGACGATAGTCGGAATTTCGAGTTTCTTTGTGAGCAGACATACGAATTTCATCATGATCATCGGACCGATTGCAACACAGACATCATACTTGTTACCTTCTGCAACAAGTGCTTCGATCTTTGTTGTTACCATACCTGCATGTCCGTATGTACCGTCATCTGTACATGGGTAATAATTTCCTGCAACTGCTTCCATCTCTTTTTCGAGAATCAGCATATCTTTTGTCTTAGAACCAGCGATAACATCTACATCGATCCCATGTGCGTGCATCCATTTAACCTGCGGGTATACAGGGGCTGCACCAACACCGCCGGCTACAAATAAGATCTTTTTATTCTTCAGACTCTCAATATCCTCTGAAATCAATTCAGATGGGCATCCGAGCGGTCCTGTGAAATCTCTGAAAAAGTCTCCTGCTTTTAATTGTGCCATCTTCTCAGTAGATGCTCCTACTGTCTGGAATACGATGGTAATTGTTCCTTCTTCTCTGTCATAATCGCAGATTGTCAGCGGAATTCTTTCCCCCTTGTCATCCATCTTGACAATTACGAACTGTCCTGGCTCACAGTGCTTTGCCACACGTGGTGCTTCTACATCCATAAGATAAATCTTATCAGCCAGTTTTTCAGCTTTTCTTATCTTGTACATTGCATTGCCTCCTAAAATATTTACTCTCTTTATGATAAATTATTGCAAAGTAAATAGCAAGTATTTCTTTTTAATTTGTTAAAAAATTATTTATGTCATAAATATAACTATCTTTTTTATCTATAAGTACTAATATTTCTTCTATAAATCTGCCAAAATTCTTCCGGTTACCAAATTTTTCAACCGTATTAAATCTTGTGCCGGCACGAATTTGTACCTGCTGACCGGATATAAAATGAGACAGACGGTCAGTATCGAGGCCGTCTGTCTCTGTAAGAACTGTATTCTCTTTTTTAGAAATCTACTTCTGTTCCATAATATGTACAGTTGAAAAGTTTTTCCATAGCTGCCGGATCGATCGGACGTGGGTTGGATCCTGTACATGCATCACCAACTGCAAGTTCTGAAATCTTTGCAATTTTTTCTTTGAATTCTGCTTCGTCAATACCGAAATCTTTCAGTGTCTTCGGAATATTCAGTTCTACATTAAATGCATCGATCTTTGCACACAGGCTGTTGATCAGCGCTTTCTCAGATGTACCCGGAAGTCCCATTCTGCGTGCGATTTCTGCATAACGTTTTGCAGCGACCGGATCTTTTGCATTATACTTAATTACATATGGAAGGTAAATTGCATTTGCGCATCCGTGCGGAATGTGTCCGGTTGAAAATGCCGCACCTGTCTTATGTGCCATAGAATGTACGATTCCAAGAAGTGCATTGGAGAATGCCATTCCTGCAAGACACTGTGCATAATGCATCTGCTCTCTTGCTACCATATCACATTTGTAAGATGCCGGAAGGTAATCCAGAACCATCTCGATTGCCTGCAGTGCAAGCGGATCTGTAAATGGACAGTTCAAGGTAGATACATAAGCTTCGATCGCATGTGTCAGTGCATCCATACCTGTGTAAGCAACCTGCTTTACTGGGAGACCCATGACAAGATCCGGATCTACAATTGCAACGTCCGGTGTAATATTAAAATCGGCAAGTGGGTATTTTACTCCGGTCTGATAGTTGGTAATAACGGAGAATGCTGTTACTTCTGTTGCTGTTCCTGATGTTGACGGAATTGCAGCAAATTTTGCTTTTGTTCTCAGTTCCGGGAAGTTGAACGGAATACAGAGATCTTCAAATGTAACATCCGGATATTCATAGAATGCCCACATTGCTTTTGCAGCATCAATCGGTGATCCGCCACCCATAGCTACGATCCAGTCCGGCTGGAACTCCTGCATAACTGCTGCACCTTTCATAACGGTCTCAACAGATGGATCTGGCTCAACACCTTCAAAAAGCTTTACTTCCATTCCTGCTTCTTTCAGATAGTTCTCAGCTCTGTCGAGGAATCCCTGACGCTTCATGGAGCCTCCTCCGACAACCAGGATTGCTTTTTTTCCTTTCAGGCTCTTCAGTTCTTCAAGACATCCTTTTCCATGGTAAATATCTCTTGGTAATGTAAATCTGCTCATTTCAAACACTCCTTTGCCCTTAAAGTATGTTATCTTTTTGACAATCATATTGTATCTCAATTCTATGCTTTTTGCAACATTTTACCACAAATAAATTGTACTTATTTCCATACAATTATACATTTTTAATAAACCATATTATTTCTACCCTATTCATAAAATAATTGATTTGTGATATATTTCACATATTTTACGCAAATTTTTCAAAAATGAAAGTAATCGAAAAAGAGTACGCTTTATCAGTCATGCTCTGACAAGCAGACGGCTTGGCATACTCTCTTCTTATAATCGGGTTTTAATCTGTATTCAGTTCATAATTTCTTCTTGTGACATCACTTAATCTGCCTTTTTGGTCCTGCAGAACAAAGCTGAAAATCGTACTTCCCGCCGGCATTACGATCGGCCCGGTATACTCCTGCGTCGCAGAATTATTTTCCGGATCCGGATCTGATCCATCCGTCGTGTAATATGCCGTATACTTATCCGGTACAACCACACTGATTGATTGGACATGGTTATACTGCCCGGTCGATGGAGTCACCGCCGGCGCATCTGCAATCGGGAACTCAACTTTATAAGTTTTACTTTCTGTCAGGCTTGGAATCCCTTTCTTATTAACAGAAATTGCTTTCACCGTCGTCTCACCTTCACCAATCTTGATCGGTTCCGTATATTTCGTACTTGAAGTTGTCGGCTCTGAACCGTCTGTCGTATAGTAGATCGCTTTTCCTTTTCCGGTCAGTTCCAGTGCCTGCACTTCATCATATGTCTCTGCCTCATCCAGACTAAACTCCGGTTCACCTGACACATAATCCTTCAGTACTTCAAGAACCGTATCACTGGTACATGCATTCAGAAGCGGTGATACCTTTTCTTCCTGTTTGGTATCAATATAAAATTCTACCGCTGCACGATAAATTTCTGCATTTCCGGACTGCTTTGCAATCTCATCTGTAAAAACTTCTTCTGCCTGATCCAGATCATCCTTGGCAATATAAACCTTTGAAATCCCTGTATAAGCTTCTGCTTTCTTCGGACTTCCAGAAGCTGCTTTTTCAAATACAGTGAGTGCGTTCTCATATTCGGAAGCTGCCAGAAGCCGGTATCCTTTCTTTACTTTTCCGGTATATGAATTTTGATAAAACAAGAAAATGAGTCCTGCCAGAACAATACACCCCGCCAATAGCATAAGCAGCATTTTCCGGCGTTTTTTTCTGGCGCGCTCTTTTCTCTTTTCTGCCCGCATACGCCGCAATCTGCGTTCTTCTTCATACGCTCTTCTCGTCTGTTCCCGCGCATCTTCTCTTTGACCCACACGTCCGGTAGCCGGTCTGACATCACTGCGTCTGACCACCGCATCTCTTCCACGCCTGGTCACAGTTTCCTGCTGGCGACGACCAACACTTCCCGAATTTCCCACACACCTGGTCTCTCCTCCAACACTTTCCCGTCTTTCATATACCGGATTTGCCGCACCAGAATAGCTGACATCTTGCTTTTCCTGCTTACCCAGATGAAGCGACATTGTCTGTGTAATGCCTCCTTTTAACTGAGCAGTCAGCATATCATCAAGTGGGTTATAATCAGGCACGATCTGTATTTCCCTGCCGCATCTAGGACAGATCAACTGATCTTCAGGCAAATCTGCTCCACAGTGCATACATTTCATTGTCTTTCGTCTCCTTCTGGTATCATACTTCTTTTAGAACAATCCGGTAATTTTACCGTCTTCTACATCAATTCCATTTGCTGCAGGTACTTTCGGAAGACCCGGCATGGTCATGATTGCTCCGGTAAGAGCAACAACAAATCCTGCTCCTGCATTTACATAGACTTCACGGATATGGATATCAAAGTTCTCCGGACGTCCAAGAAGCTTCGCATCATCGGACAGAGAATACTGGTTCTTTGCCATACATACCGGGAACTTGCCAAAGCCCATTGATTCAATTCGTGCAAGCTGTTTCTTTGCAGCAGGTTCATATACAACACTCTTTGCTCCGTAAATCTCTTTGCAGATTGTCTCGATCTTCTCTGCAATTGATAACTCATCACTGTAAATCGGATGATAATGGCTTTCTTTTGTCTCCAGAGTCTGTAATACTTTCTCTGCCAGCTCTTTTCCGCCGTCTCCGCCTTTACCCCATACTTCTGCAAGGGCAAATTCGCAGCCTCTGTCTTCGCAGAACTTACGGATAAATTCGTATTCTGCTTCAGTATCACTGACAAATGAATTCAAGGTAACCACAACTGGAACGCCGAATTTCTGCAGGTTCTCAATATGCTTTTCAAGATTTACAATTCCTTTTGCAAGAGCATCCAGATTTTCTTTGTTCAGTTCGTCTTTTGGCACGCCACCATTGTATTTTAATGCACGTACCGTTGCAACCAGAACTACTGCGTCCGGTTTCAGTCCCGCCATACGGCACTTGATATCCATAAACTTCTCTGCACCCAGATCCGCACCGAATCCCGCTTCTGTGATCGTGATATCACTCAGCTTAAGCGCCATCTTGGTTGCACGTACACTGTTGCAGCCATGTGCAATATTTGCGAACGGACCACCGTGTACCAGTGCCGGTGTATGTTCCAGAGTCTGGATAATATTCGGCTTGATCGCATCCTTTAACAGTGCTGTCATTGCACCGGTTGCATGAAGCTGGTCAGCTGTAACCGGTTCTCCGGAAAATGTATAGGCAACAATGATTCTGTCAAGACGTTTTTTCAGATCTTCCAGATCGTCTGCCAGACATAAAATTGCCATAATTTCGGACGCAACCGTGATCACAAAATGATCCTCTCTTACCATTCCGTCCATTTTATTTCCAAGACCAACTACTACATTACGCAGTACACGGTCATTCATATCTACACACCGTTTCCACACAACCTGTCTCGGATCGATTCCAAGAGCATTTCCTTGCTGGATATGGTTGTCAAGAAGAGCTGCAAGCAGGTTATTTGCCGATGTGATCGCATGAAAATCTCCGGTAAAATGAAGATTCAGATCTTCCATCGGTACAACCTGTGCATAACCGCCACCGGCAGCACCACCTTTAATTCCAAAGCAAGGTCCGAGCGATGGCTCGCGCAGAGCGATCAGAGCTTTTTTACCGAGCTTTGCCATTGCCTCTCCAAGTCCAACGGTAATCGTCGTCTTCCCCTCTCCCGCCGGAGTCGGATTGATTGCAGTAACAAGTACCAGCTTTCCATCTGGTCTGTCTTTTACTCTTTCCATCAGTTCATCCGATAATTTTGCCTTATACTTGCCGTAAAACTCAAGGTCTTCCTCTTCAATTCCAACCTTTGCTGCAACCTCGCGAATATGGAGCATCTCTGCCTCCTGTGCGATCTGAATGTCTGTTTTCATAATTATATCCTCCCTTTTTTCTTCTACGTTTCTTAAACTGATTCTTCTATGTATTGCTCAAACTGTTCCATAGACATCAGTACTTTTCTTGGTTTGGTACCTTCTTCTTCTCCTACGACTCCCGCCTCGGCAAGCTGATCCATAATCCGCGCCGCACGGTTAAACCCAATCTTAAACACCCGTTGGAGCATTCCGATCGATGCTTTGTCTTTTTCAATGATAAACTTTCCTGCATCTACAAAGTAGACATCTTTGTCGTCCTCGGAAGATGTTCCTCCCACAGATACATTCTGATTACTATTCACCTGCTTCTGGATCTCTTCACTGTAGGCTGCGCCTCCGCTGTTCTCTTTTAAGAAATCAACCACTGCCTGGACTTCTTTATCAGAAACAAAAGCCCCCTGAACACGTACCGGCTTCTGATAGCCAGCCGGATAGAACAACATATCGCCTTTTCCAAGCAGCTTCTCCGCGCCATTCATATCAATGATGGTACGGGAATCCACACCGGATGATACAGAAAATGCTATTCTTGATGGCATATTCGCCTTAATCAGACCGGTAATGACATTAACCGATGGTCTCTGCGTTGCAAGAACCAGATGAAGTCCTGCCGCACGCGCAAGCTGTGCCAGACGGCAGATTGCCTCTTCTACTTCTCCAGGTGCAACCATCATCAGGTCTGCAAGTTCGTCTACGATGATTACAATCTGTGGAAGTTTCTGTGCTTTATTCGGATCATCAATATCTTTAATGTTCTCGACTTTATCATTGTAACCTTTCAGATCACGGACATTATACTCGGCAAAAAGCTGATAACGTCTGTTCATTTCCGCAACCGCCCAGTTCAAAGCTCCTGCTGCCTTCTTCGGATCCGTTACAACCGGGATCATCAGATGTGGAATTCCATTATATACACTTAATTCCACCACCTTTGGATCTACCATGATCAGCTTCACATCCTCCGGTTTTGCTTTGTAGATAATACTCATAATGATCGTATTGATACAGACAGATTTACCGGATCCGGTAGCTCCTGCGACAAGCAGATGCGGCATCTTTGCGATATCTGATACCACGACTTTACCTGAAATGTCACGACCTGTCGCAAATGCGATCCGTGATCTACTTTTCTTAAATTCATCTGATTCCAGAAGATCACGCAGCATAACTGCAGTATTTTCCTTATTCGGAACTTCAATGCCGACCGCTGCTTTTCCCGGGATCGGTGCCTCAATACGGATATCAGCCGCCGCCAGGTTCAGCTTGATGTCATCCGCAAGTCCTACGATCTTGCTGACTTTCACCCCCATCTCAGGCTGTAACTCATAGCGTGTGACAGAAGGTCCGCAGCTGATATTAGTGATTGTAACATTCACACCGAAGGTTTGAAGTGTCTTCTGGAGCTTTGCTGCTGTCTCCCGCAGATGCGCATCCGAATCTCCGGAGGTTTTACTTCCATGCTTCAGCAGACTAAGAGGTGGAAAGCGGTATTCCCTGACCGGTTTCTCACTTTTTGCAATCGTATCTGCAACAGCAGCCACCTCTTTTGGGATATCTGCCTTAACTTTTGAATTTCCGGAGACCTGTCTTTTTATTCCGTCTTCTGTCTGCCCCGCTGATAAATTTTCTTCAGCCACATCTGTCTGTATATCTTTACCGGACTCCGTCTTTTTTTCTGCTTCCTGCATCGCTCCTTTTAAGAACTTCGGGAGTTTTTCTTTCACCGGCTCAAGGGGAACCGGTTCCGGATCCGGGATCAGCTCTGTAGCGGAAAGGGGCATCGCACGATTGATCACTACATCATCCAGTGCAATTTTCCCAGTCTGTTCCATAATGTGCTTTGCAGCCGCTTCTTCTGCACCGGCAAGCACGCTGCTCATATCCTTTCGGCTGCGTCTGGTAGCTTTCTTTTCTGTGCTTTCCTTTGCTTCTTTTCCGGCTTTTTCTTCTGCTTTTTCTGCCTCGTTCTCTTTTCCTCCAACTGTCGAATTAAAGGAAACGCCGCTTACCTGATAATCAACACGCATAGCTTCCCGTCTTGCCCTGCGTTCCTCAGCCTCTTCTTTACGCTTCTGCATGTCCTCTCTGGCACGGTCATACGCTTTTTCCCCGCCGATCTTCATTCCTTTTAGAATAGACTTTTCTGTGATAAGGACTACACAGATCACCATTAAAATGATCACGACAACATATGTACCAACTTTACCGATTGCCGGCACCAGTCTGACCGCAATTGCCTTTCCGACAGATCCGCCTTTTTCATCGATCAGTTCAAAGAGCACACAGCACTGAACCAGTAATACAACGCCTGCAACAGTCTTAATATATGCGATCCTGTTTCCTTTATTGGAAACCACAAACGCGACTCCACAAAATAAAAGCAGTGGAAATACATACGCCATCCAACCCATCATTCCCTGCTGCAGTGCTGCAATCTTTCTTCCAAATGCACCTGCAAGTCCGAAATTACTGATTGTGAGCAGAATCCCTACCGCAAGTGTCACCCAGATCAGAATCTCCGTTGCAAGAAATGATTCTTCCTGCGGCACAGCTTTTGATGTGGTATTCTTTCTGGTTGTCTTCGCAGATTTTGCAGACTTTGCACTTGTCTTCTTCGTAGGCTGCCGCTTTTTCGCCGTGCTCTGCTTTGCATTTTTCTTTGTTCCGGTTGTCTTTGAAGCCATCAAACTTCCCCCTTGTATTTATACTCTTTATCTTGTAATCAAATGACCGATTCCTTCTCCTCTCTCCCCAGATATAGTATCCGGAATCAGTCATCAAAAGTGTATACTTGTACATACTATTTTATTATAGCATCCTCTTCGCCTTATGTCATCTCATAATTTTTATCAGTATTTTCCATTTTTTCATCAATCATTTCATGCAATTTATTTAATGCATCTCTTATTCCGCCAACTTCATCAATGAGTCCTTCCTCCACTGCACGTTTTCCTTCCAGCATTGTCCCCACATCTTTGACAAGCTGTGTGGAATCCAGCATCAGTTCTTCAATCCGCTCCTGTGACATTCCGGAATGCTCTGCAAGGAATCCGGTGATCCGGTCCTGCGTCTTTTCAATATTCCGCAGGCTTTGTGCCACACCGATGAACATTCCGCTTGTCCGCACCGGGTGAATGATCATCGTCCCACTTGGAACAATAAAAGAATAATCTGCCGACACAGCAAGAGGGCCACCGATAGAATGACACCCTCCAAGTACCAGAGATACTGTCGGTTTGCTTAAAGACGCGATCATTTCCGCAATCGCAAGTCCCGCCTCCACATCTCCGCCCAGTGTATTTAAGAGAATCAGCACTCCATCAGTCTGAACACTGTTCTCAATCTGTGCCAGCTTTGGAAGCAGGTGCTCATACTTGGTTGCCTTTGTACTGCCGGAAACCGTCTCATGCCCTTCTACTTCGCCGATGATCGTGAGTAGCTCGATCTGATGATTTCGACGTCGGTCAAGCGAAAGCATTCCCATTTCTTTAACATGTTCATCTTCTTCCTTTGTGGTTTCCGGCTCTGTCTCTCTGACTGCCTTTTCTTTATTTTCCATATTTTCTACAGTCTGTTCCCTGCTCTTTTTCTTGCGTATCTGGTATTCTTTTACATCCGTTTCTTCCTGTATTTTCATTGCCGCATTCCTCCGTTCTTTTTAGCTTAGTATGGACAACGCTTATGAAAATATGCAGGATTTTCGCCACAGAAATGAATCGCAGATTCTTGTACCGACACAAATCTGTATCTGATTCACTGTATACGCAAAAGAGAATGCGACTCAGCACATTCTCTTTGATTTAAACATTATGAAAATAAATATTTCCTGCGCAGGCTATATACCATATCCGTATAAAGCTTACGGCATGCCTCCAGATTATCGGATTCGATCATGGAAACACATGGGTGAAGATAACGGCACCAGATATCTGCATATACATCTTCTGAATTTTCCATCCGGTTGATCCGGTTTACGATTGTCGGAGCAATATCGTAATACTCGGCAACAATTTCTTCGCCGCCTTTCTGATTCACCAGATATTCATCTCTGTATCTTCTCATCAGATTCAGTTCGTAACAGTCATCCGGTTTGCCAAGGCTTGCACATACGGCTGTAGTAATATAGCAGAGACGTGATTTGAAGCCTCCCTGGATCTGCTCGAATTCCGATTTACTGATCTTTAGTTCCAGATCATGATCATTCCAACGTTCGATCATGCAGTCTACAATCTCTTCACAAGCATCCATTCTGCCATAACGGAACATCGGGATCACATACGTAACCATGCCCAGATTATATTTCATAAGTACATTTTCTTTTTTTCTTTTTGAACTTTCCTGATCCAGTACTTCCCGCATTCTATCCGGCAGAACAGCAGCAATCTCTTCAATCTCTTCCTGTCTGTCTTCCGAATTCTCACATTCCTGTGCAATCTCAGTAAAAAGCGGCTTATACTTCTCGTATGCATTTTTAAACGAATCCGCATAAGTCTTTTTATTGAAATCTCCGGAAATCGGAATAATCTGGTCAAACAGGTCATTCAGTCCATTCTGTATACTCTGATTCATTCAGGTTCCTCCCGGAATCGATCCTATGCTTCTTCCCAGTTATGATATACTTCCTGTACATCATCATCATCTTCAAGAAGATCAAGCGTCTTCTGAATGTTCTTGATATCTTCTTCGTTGTCCAAAGTTACCCATGTCTGTGGAATCATTGTAACTTCTGCGCTTGCCATCGGAATACCCGCTTCTTCCAGAGCAAGACGAACCTCACTGAAATCATTCGGATCTGTAAGAATTTCAAAGCTGTCCTCTTCTTCCGAAAAATCTTCTGCTCCTGCATCCAGTGCCTGCATCATCAGATCATCTGCATCCAGTTCACATTCTTCTTTATCGACAATGATCTGTCCTTTCTGATCAAACATGAAAGAAACACATCCACTGGTTCCGATATTTCCTTTTCCCTTTGTGAAAGCGCTTCTTACATTAGAAGCAGTACGGTTACGGTTATCAGTAAGTGCATCAACGATGATTGCAGTTCCGTTCGGTCCGTATCCTTCGTATACGATATGTTCGTAGTTGTTAGCATCTCCGTCTCCGGCTGCTTTTTTGATACTTCTGTCAATATTGTCATTTGGCATATTATTTGCTTTTGCCTTTGCAATCGCATCACGGAGTCTGCTGTTGTTAGCCGGATCAGCTCCGCCTCCTTCTTTGACTGCTACAGCGATTTCACGACCGATCTTCGTGAATACTTTTCCTTTTGCTGCGTCGTTTTTTTCTTTTTTATGCTTGATATTCGCAAATTTTGAATGTCCTGACATTACTTTTTACCTCTCTTCAGTATTTTTACTATTCTCAATTGTACTATTTTATCACTTTTTTGTCCTACTGACAAGGACTTTGCGTATTGTATTATTATCAACTGACAATACATGGAACAGATAGCCTCCGAATTCCACCTGACATTCTTCATCTTCCGAAGGAATTCTGTCCAGGCAGTCGATCAGATAACCATTGATCGTATCGTAATCTTCTTCGTTGAAACTGATTCCCAGAAGCTCTTCCAGATCCTCCAGCTGTGTCATACCATCCACGATATATGTACCATCTGCCTGTTTGATGATCAGCTCTTCTTCCTCATCATACTCATCCTGGATATTTCCAACGATTTCTTCTACAATATCTTCCATCGTAACGATCCCTGATGTCTGTCCATACTCATCCAGCACGATCACCATATGGCTCTTGTCCTGCTGCATCTGTTGAAACAGTTTGTCAATCGCCTTTGTTTCCGGGATAAATCCTGCCGGACGGATGGCATCCTTCAGATCATGCACCGGTTTTTTCCTTGCCGGACCGTCCAGGTAGCTCTGCATCGCATCCCGGATATGAAGAATCCCCACAATGTTGTCAATATCTTCTTCATAAACCGGGAATCTGGATTTGTTCTCCTCCAGCATAAAGGTAAGTGCTTTTTCCAGAGATTCCTCTCCATCCAGTGCTACGATATTTTTCCGGTGCGTCATGATATCTTTTGCATCCGAATCCATATATTCAAAAATGTTGGTGATCATCTTCATCTCACGTCTTGTCAGAACACCTTTTTCATAGCCTTCCAGTACTTTTTCAATGATTTCTTCTGCAATTTTCTCTTTATCTTCATTGTCAGAAAATACATTTTTCATTTTCTGAAGTAAATTACCTTCCGTTTCCATTGCTTTCCATACTTCTCCTCTTTTATGTATGAAGCATCAGGCTGACGCACAGCGCTTCATCGACTTTTCTCATAAGCTCTTTGTCTACCCGGCACACGTAATCCTTCAGTCTCTGTTTATCGATAGTCCGAATCTGCTCCAGAAGGACAACAGAATCCTTGACGATTCTGTACCTTTTTGCATCGATTTCCACATGTGTCGGCAGCTTCGCTTTATTCATCCTTGAAGTGATCGCGGCACAGATAACGGTCGGACTGTGCCGGTTCCCGACATCATTCTGGATGACAAGAACCGGACGCACACCGCCCTGCTCCGAACCGACTACCGGACTTAAATCCGCATAATAAATATCTCCACGCCTGATCTGCACTTCTTTCACACTCCGCTTATCAAGATACTTTCATTATTGCCAGCTTTCTCCTGCTGTATTCATATCTCTTTCGAAGTGCATCCCCGCATTTTAGAAATAATCGACCTGCTCTACAACTTTTCCGTCACGCAGATATTCCCTCGGAACACGTTTATTGATATCACAGATAAATTCATAGTTAAATCTACCGCTCAGACTGGCAAGTTCATCTATTGAAAGATAAGCATCCCCATCGTGGCCGACCAGTGTTGCCCTGTCACCAAATTTCACATCCGGAATTCCGGTCACATCTACCATAAACTGATCCATACAGACTCTGCCAAGGATCGGTGCCTTCTGACCATGGATCAGAACATATCCTTTGTTGGAAAGACTTCGTGGGTATCCGTCTCCATATCCCGTCGGGATCGTGGCGATCTGCATCCTTTTCGGGGCAACAAAGGTGCCTCCGTAGCTGACTTCCGTACCCTTTTCAATCCATTTCACATAAGTCACGTGCGCGATCAGCTCCATTGCCGGTCGGAGCGGAACTGCCTCCTTATTGACTTCATCTGACGGATACAGTCCATAGGTAGAAATCCCGGCTCTCTCCAGATTCATTCCAAGCTTTGGCATATCAATGATACTTGCACTGTTTGCACAGTGATAATAAGTAAATTCCATACCTTCTGCTGCAAGATGTTCTTTCATCCACAAAAAAGCACGGATCTGTTCCAGTGTCGTGGTCTTATCCGTCTCATCTGCTTTTGAAAAATGGGTAAACATTCCTTCGCAATCCGTATAAACAAGTCTGCCGATCTTAAGGATCTCCTCTACACTTTCTTTCGCTACCGGAAAGCCAAGTCTTGACATTCCTGTATCGATCTTAATGTGCAGATATGCCTTCTTCCCCATACGGTATGCGGTCTCATCCGCAAGCTTCGCAAGCTCATAGCTGTAGGTTGTCATGCGGATCTCATGACGGATCATCTCTTCCAGCTGGTCCGGGAAAATACATCCCAGGCAAAGAATCGGCTTCTGAATGCCGGCTTTTCTGAGTACAACACCTTCATCCAGAGTTGCGACCGCATAGCCCCAGACATAGTCCACATCTTCCAGCATTCTTGAAATCGGCACCGCTCCATGACCATAACCATCTGTCTTGATGACCACGACCATCTTGGTTCCTTTTTCTATATTTGCATGCATCATTTCCATGTTATACATCACCGCATCCAGATCGATCACCGCACGCAGTCTGCTGTATTTCTTCATTCTGTCATATCCTCCAATTCCTTAAGTGTTCTGCCGAGCATTTTCAAGAGATCACCCGCAAGCACACTGTAAGAGCCAAGTTCTTTTCTGGCATGATCTCCGCACAGACCATGCAGATAAACGCCAAGCACAGCGGCATCATCCGGTCTCATATGCTGTGCCATAAGTCCGGTGATCATTCCTGCAAGCACATCTCCCGATCCGGCCTTTGCCATTGCCGCATTACCGGTGGTATTGATCATAAGCCTTCCCTCTGGCGCTTTCACAAGTGTCCTGCTGTCTTTCAGTACACAGACAGCATGGACTTTTTCTGTATATTTCCTTAATAACTCTCTTCTGTTGTCTTTTAATTCCTGTACGCTGTATCCGGTCAGTCTGGACATTTCTTTCATATGTGGAGTAAGTACATATCCGGAAGGATTCATCCGAATCTGTTCGATCCCCCACTCATCGGTCTTTGCCAGAAGGTTCAGTCCGTCCGCATCAATAACAGCCGGGGTTTTATTATTCTCAAGCACCTTTTTCAGTAATTCCTCCGAATGCGGTCCCATACCGAGTCCGCATCCAATACAGAGCACATCCGCCCATTCCAGCAAATCCGGAAGTTCTTCAAATGATTCTGTCTCATCCAGAGAATAGGTCGTCATTACCGCCTCCGGTAAAAGTTCCTGTAAGATTGCCCGGTTACTTTCCTCCGTATAAATCCGGACAAGACCTGCTCCCGAAAGATATGCTGCCCTGGCACTTAAATATGCTGCACCGGACATTCCTTTGCTTCCGGTAATCATCAGAACCTTTCCATAAGTTCCTTTATTAGAATCCGGTTTCCTTTGCGGCAGCATTGCCGGCACATCGGATTTTTCAAGTGCCATGCAGATTTCTTCTTCCGCAAAAAACTCCGGTCTGGTAATTCCGATCGGCGCTGTAACAAGCTTTCCTGTATACTCACATCCCGGATATAGGATCTGTCCCATCTTCTGAAACGCAAAGGTCACTGTAAGATCTGCTTTAAATGCCGTTCCAAGCACTTTTCCATCATCCGAACGGATCCCTGAAGGAGTGTCGACTGCCACCTTACAGGCAGTCATCCGATTCATCTGATCAATCACCTCTGCATATCTGCCTTTTATTTCACGGGATAGACCAATACCGAATACGGCATCTATAATAACACTATATTCTTTCTGTGGCAAACTGTTTCCTACAGATATTCCCAGATTTTCCAGAATTTTCATCTGGATTTTTGTTTCTTCACTACGATGGTCATAATTTCCGACCAATACTACATCTGGATGATTTCCTTCTTCTACGAGCATCCTTGCAATTGCGAATCCGTCACCACCGTTATTGCCACTTCCACACACGACCAGTGCTTTCGACAAATCTATGTCTTCTGCTTTCATCGCAGCCACACACTGAAGTGCCGCCCGTTCCATCAGGACAAGGGACGGGACCTGCATCTTCTGTATCATTCTCTGATCCGATCTTCTCATCTGATCTGCTGTCAGTATTTCTTTCATATCCGGTCTCCCATACATTTAATTTTCAAAAAGGTGCAGGAAAAAACTTTCCTGCACCTCTGCCTTCTGGTCTGCTTTGCCTACTTTCCTTCATGTTCTTCATTGTATCTGGTGATATTATAAGATAATCTCATCAGACTTTCAGACAAATGAACATTCTCCACAATAATATTATCCGGCAGATTCAGATCTGTATGCGCAAAATTCCAGATAGCCTTAACTCCATTATCTACCAGGAGATTGGCAACCTCTACTGCTTTTGTCTTCGGAATCGTAAGAACCCCGATCTCAATATCGTTTTCTTTCACAAAATCCTTCAATTCATCCATCATACGGATCTCAACTCCACGGATCGTCAATCCGGCAAGCCTTGGGTTTACGTCAAACAGCCCTTTTAAAACAAATCCCCGATTTTCAAATGCTGCATAGTTCGCCAGTGCCTGTCCAAGATTTCCTGCTCCAATGATAACGAATTTATGTTTCTCGTTCAGTCCAAGGATCTTACCTATCTCTGTATAAAGATACTTTACATTATAGCCATATCCCTGCTGTCCAAATCCACCAAAATTATTCAGATCCTGACGGATCTGTGAAGCAGTTACTTTCATTCTTTTACTTAATTCATTGGATGATATCCGTTCGACTCCGCTCTCCAGTAGTTCCCCTAAATAACGATAATACCGCGGAAGTCTCCTTATTACTGCCTGAGATATTTCTCTTGATGCCACTTTCACTTCCACCTTCCTATTTTTTGACTCATTATTTTTAATTATATAAGAATCTAGTGAAAAAGTCAAATTTTATAGTTGTTTTTTGTCGTATTTCAGCTATAATTATGTTACTGTGAGCAGTAACATAATTGCCACTTTAACAGGAGGATATAAAAATGATACTGGCATGTCATAATCTGTCAAAAAGTTTTGGGGATCAGGTCATCGTAAAAGACGGATCCTTTCATATAGAGAACCATGAAAAAGCTGCTCTTGTAGGTCTTAACGGAGCCGGCAAATCCACGATCCTCAAGATGATCGTAGGACAGCTTTCTCCCGATGCAGGGACGGTTGTTCTTACCAAAGGCAAAACTCTCGGCTACCTTGCACAGCATCAGGAGATGGAAAGCGGCAATACCATTTACGAAGAAGTCCGCACGGCAAAAGCCGAAGTCATTGAGATGGAAAAGCAGATCCGTACAATCGAGATAGAGCTTCCGTCTCTTTCCGGAGATGCTCTTGAAGCACGTCTTGCCACTTATCAAAGACTGACTTCTGCATTTGAGCACGCAGACGGTTACGCTTATAAAAGTGAGCTTACCGGCGTTCTAAAAGGTCTCGGATTTACAGAAGAAGAATTTACTAAACCTGTAGATTCTTTATCCGGTGGTCAGAAGACCCGTGTATCTCTTGGCAAACTCCTTCTTACCAAGCCTGACGTCCTGCTTCTGGATGAACCAACAAACCACCTGGATATGAACTCCATCGCATGGCTGGAAACCTATCTTCTGAATTATCCGGGTGCTGTTCTTATCGTATCCCACGACCGCTATTTCCTGAACCGTGTGGTTACAAAGGTGATTGAAGTCGAGCAGGGACAGCTTCATACTTATATGGGCAATTATTCTGATTTTGCTGTCAAAAAAGAACAGCTCAGAGAAGCCAGATTAAAAGAATACTTGAATCAGCAGCGTGAGATCAAACATCAAGAAGCCGTGATTGAAAAGCTCCGTTCATTTAACCGTGAGAAATCCATCAAGCGTGCCGAAAGTCGGGAAAAAATGTTGGACAAGATGACGCTTGTAGACAAACCGATGGAGATCAACACTGACATCCATCTGAAGCTGGAGCCTTCCCGTGTCAGTGGCAATGATGTCCTTTCTGTCAAAGGATTAAGCAAAGCCTTTCCGCCACAGACACTTTTCACCGATATCAGTTTCGAGATCAAGCGTGGGGAACATATAGCCATCATTGGCGACAACGGAACCGGAAAAACTACGCTTCTCAAGATTCTGAACAATGTGATCCAGGCAGACAGCGGTTCCTTTACACTGGGTGCCAATGTGGAGATTGGTTACTACGATCAGGAACACCACGTCCTTCATATGGATAAGACGATCTTTGAAGAAATTTCCGATGATTATCCGACACTTACCAACACACAGATCCGGAACATGCTTGCGGCTTTTCTTTTTACCGGAGATGATGTTTTCAAGCTGATCGGTGATTTAAGTGGTGGCGAAAGGGGACGTGTATCTCTGGCAAAGCTGATGCTCTCCAATGCAAATTTTCTAATCCTCGATGAGCCGACCAATCATCTGGACATCACTTCCAAGGAAATTCTTGAGCGGGCTCTGAACGATTATACCGGTACGATACTTTATGTATCCCACGACCGTTATTTCATCAACCAGACTGCCACCCGTATTCTGGAACTGACCGGCAATACCTTTGTAAATTATATCGGCAACTATGATTATTATCTGGAGAAAAAAGATCTTCTGACCCCGGCTGTTTCCACAGCTGCTTCCGAAGACGCACCGGCGCAGGTTTCCGAATCCAAACTAAGCTGGCAGGAACAGAAAGAAGAACAGGCACGTCTCCGTAAAAGGCAGAACGACCTGAAGAAAACAGAAGAACGTATCGGTGTTCTGGAAACACGTAATGGCAAAATCGACGAACTGATGATGCAGGAAGAAGTCTATACGAATTCTGTTAAATGCCAGGAACTGGCAAAAGAAAAAGCAGCAAACGAAGCAGAACTCGAAGAACTCTATGAAAAATGGGAAGAACTGGCTGAATAAGCCAGTTCTTCCCATTTTCCTGTCAGAGATACGCCCTTCATGCATTCCCTGCTCTTTTTATAATCTTTCTGCAATCGCTTTAATAAACCCTTCACTGTTCAGTACATGTACCTCCGGAAGAGTTGTGATCATTGCCAGATCCTTTGTCATATAACCCTCTTCAATCGTATCAATCGTTGCTTTTTCCAAACGGTCTGCAAAATCCATCAGTTCCTGGTTCCCATCCAGTTCTCCTCTCTTGCGCAAAGCTCCTGTCCATGCAAAAATTGTTGCAACAGAGTTTGTTGAAGTCTCTTCCCCTTTCAGGTGTTTATAATAATGACGCTGTACTGTTCCATGTGCAGCTTCATATTCATAAAAGCCTTCCGGTGATACCAGTACAGATGTCATCATGGCAAGTGAACCAAATGCTGAGGAAACCATATCACTCATCACATCCCCGTCATAATTCTTACATGCCCAGATATAACCACCCTCTGATTTCATTACACGGGCTACCGCATCATCGATCAGTGTGTAGAAATATTCAATTCCCGCTTCATCAAAAAGGTTCTTATACTCCGCATCAAAGATCTCCTGGAAAATATCTTTGAAAGTATGGTCATATTTTTTTGAAATGGTATCTTTTGTTGCAAACCAAAGATCCTGCTTTGTATCCAGTGCATAACTAAAACAGCTTCTTGCAAAACTTTCAATCGATGCATTGATATTGTGCATTCCCTGGATAATACCTGCTCCATCGAAATTATGGATCAGCTCTCTTGTCTCTGTTCCGTCAGGTGCCGTGTAGACCAGCTCTGCCTTTCCAGGTCCCGGAATCTTCATCTCGGTTCCTTTATATACATCCCCATAAGCATGACGGGCAATCGTGATCGGCTTCTTCCAGTTCTTTACACATGGTTCAATTCCTTTTACCACGATCGGAGCACGAAATACCGTTCCATCCAGAATCGCACGGATTGTTCCGTTCGGACTCTTCCACATCTCTTTGAGTTCATATTCTTTTACTCTTGCCGCATTCGGTGTAATGGTCGCACATTTGACTGCTACTTTGTACTTCTTTGTTGCATTAGCCGAATCAACTGTAACTTGGTCATCTGTCTCATTGCGGTGTTCCAATCCAAGATCATAATAATCTGTCTTAAGATCGATATACGGCAGAAGAAGATCATCTTTTATCATCTTCCAGAGAATTCTGGTCATCTCATCTCCGTCCATCTCAACAATCGGTGTCGTCATCTGAATTTTACTCATAACTTCGTCTCCTTTTTGGCTATTCTTCTTCGATATGCAGGTTCTCCATAATATGCATAATATGGATCGTTGCCAGATCGCCGGCTTTTTCCGCATCCTTCGCCTTGATGGCATTCAGGATCTCGTTATGCTCATCAATCGACTTGATCGCACGCTCTTCTGTCTTAACGGAAGCCCTTCTTGCAAGCTGTACATATTTGTGAAAATCTGAAAGCACATGATCCAGAATCCTGCTCTGTGATGCCTCATACAGAATCTGATGGAATCTTCCATCCAGCTCTGTCAGCCGATCGGAATGTCCTTTATCCATATGATACTCGGATAAAAGAATGATCTCATCCAGTTCTTCCAGCTGCTCCTGTGTAATATGTTCTGTTGCCCAACGGACGCATAATCCTTCCAGCATGGAACGAATCATATAAATATCATGTACATCCTTATCGGAAATACCGGTAACATAAGCTCCTTTATTTGGGATGATGTTCACCAGTCCCTCCAGTTCCAGCTGTCTAAGTGCCTCTCTTACCGGTGTACGGCTAACTCCAAGTTCCTTCCCCAATGTTGCTTCCCTGAGTTCGTCATTTTCTTCATACTTACCTTTCAGAATGTCATCTCTGATAGTTTGAAAAACCTGACTTCTCAATGAATACTCTTCCATTTTATCTCTCTCCTGAATTTCGTTAGATTGTAATCCCCTTTTCATCACAGATTCTCTCAATCTCCCGGATTAGTTCCTGATCTGTGAGTACGGTCACACGGCCGGATTCATATTCCGCGTCAACCCACTTCTTCAATTCTACAACTAAAATGGAATTCTTGTCTACCTGTTTCTCATTTTTCAGGTGATAATATGTATTTATCCAGTGTGCAATACCTGCAAGACCGGAAGTATTTGACACAGCAACCAGCGGTGGACGGTTCAGAAACTTGCCGGTATCAAACACATTGTAGATTTCTTCGTTCTTTAACAGTCCGTCTGCATGGATCCCCGCACGGGTTACATTGAAATTCTTTCCGACAAACGGGGTACGCGGCGGAATCTGATATCCAATCTCTTTTTCATAATATTCTGCCAGTTCAGTAATCACCGTTGTATCCATACCATCCAGCGTTCCGCGAAGCTGCGCATATTCAAAAATCATCGCTTCCAGCGGCGTATTGCCGGTACGTTCACCGATTCCAAACAAGGAACAGTTCACACCACATGCTCCATAAAGCCAGGCCGTTGTTGAATTGTTGACTGCCTTGTAAAAATCATTATGTCCGTGGAATTCGATCAGTTCACTCGGTACACCTGCATGTACTCTGAGTCCGTAAATGATACCCGGAATGGAACGAGGAATCACAGCCCCCGGATAGTTGACTCCGTATCCCATTGTATCACAGACACGGATCTTCACCGGAATCTGATATTCTTCCATCAGATGCATCAGTTCCAGACAGAATGGAATGACAAATCCATAAATATCCGATCTGGTAATATCTTCCAGATGACATCTTGGACTGACACCGGTCTCCAGACATTCACGTACAACTGACAGATAATGTTCCATCGCCTCTCGTCTTGTCATCTTCAGTTTATAAAAAATATGATAATCCGAACAGCTTACCAGGATTCCGGTTTCCTTCATTCCCAGATCTTTTACCAACTCAAAATCCTTTTTATTTGCACGGATCCAGCTTGTGATCTCCGGGAACCTATAACCTCTTTCCATACATTTATATACGGCATCCCGGTCTTTCTTGCTGTATAAGAAAAATTCACTCTGACGAATCTTCCCCTGCGAACCTCCAAGCCTGTGCATATAATCGAAAATGGTTACAATCTGATCCGTTGAATAGGGTGCTCTCGACTGCTGTCCATCCCTGAATGTCGTATCCGTGATCCAGATCCCATCCGGCATACTGTGCGGTACAATACGATCATTAAACGCAATCTTAGGAATCTCATCATAATGAAACAGGTTCCGGAACACATTCGGTGTGTCCACGTCTACCAGCGGGTACATATGCTCCTCAAGTTGCAATAAATTTGTATGCTTATCCAGATAAACCTTCCTATTTTCCATAACCGTCACTCCCTGACCTGTATTTTTGTATTATTGTATACAACTATACCTTCGATGTCAACCCCATTTTCCTCATTTCGTGACTTTAACCCAGTATTTCATTCAATTAAAGTGCTAATTGGTTAAATTTCCATATTTTTCCATCTATATCTCCCGTCTTCAACAAGCACCCAATCACATTTGCAGTCTCTATCCCCTCTCCCTCACTATGAAGCAGTCCTGCCCTTTTAACCAATACCGTTCATTGACCGGGCGAGAAAAAGAATCTCTTCCAATCCTATTTTGTGCAATGGAGATGAAACTCAAAAATTATAGAAACCTCTGCTGACATAATTTTCGCCTTCAGAGGTTCATCGGAATGGTTTGCACAACCTGGATTGGAAGAGATTCTTTTTCTCGCCCGACCTAACAACCTTATTTTCAAAACAAGACAGCCTCATCCCTCACCAGGGGATAAGACTGCCCTCTTAAACATTCTAATATAACTTCGCACTGATCAGCTTCGGTCTGAACCCGGCTGCCTCCAATGCCGCAATGATCCGGTTCTTATGATCGGTTCCAAATGCTTCCAGTGTCACACGAAGCTCCACAGCCGCATTCCGGTTAATACTTACAAACTGATTATGTTCAAGTTTGATCACATTTCCCTGCTCTTCTGCAATCGTCTGTGCCACTTTTACCAGTTCACCCGGTTTATCCGGAAGAAGTACCGATACAGAGAAGATACGGTCTCTCTGGATCAGTCCGTGCTGTACAACTGAAGACATGGTAATAACATCCATGTTCCCGCCGCTTAAGATAGATACTACTTTCTTACCTTTCAGATCCAGCTGTTTTAAAGCTGCAACGGAAAGAAGACCGGAGTTTTCTACTACCATTTTATGGTTTTCCACCATATCAAGGAATGCTCCGACCAGTTCATCGTCTTCTACAGTTACGATCTGGTCTACATTTTCCATGACGTATGGGAGGTTCTGTTCCCCGACTTTTTTTACTGCTGTACCATCTGCGATCGTGTTGGCACTTGGAAGTGTTACGGTATGTCCTGCTTCGATTGCAGCAGTCATACTTGCTGCTTCTGCCGGTTCCACACCGATCACTTTGATCTTTGGATTCAGCATTTTCGCAAGTGTAGATACACCTGTGATCAGTCCGCCGCCCCCGATCGGTGCAAGGATATAATCAACGGTCGGGAGTTCCTGGACAATTTCCATTGCAATCGTTCCCTGTCCGGTAGCTACATCCAGATCATCGAACGGATGTACAAAAGTATATCCGTACTCTTCTGCAAGCTCATAGGCCTTTGCACAGGCATCGTCATAGACATCTCCGTGTAAAACAACCTCGGCGCCATAGCTCTTGGTACGGTTTACCTTGATCAGCGGAGTGACAGTTGGCATAACAATCGTCGCCTTACATCCAAACGCTTTTGCCGCATATGCCACACCCTGCGCATGGTTTCCTGCTGAAGCTGTGATCAGACCTTTTGCACGATCTTCCTCAGAAAGTGTGCTGATCTTGTAATAAGCTCCTCTTAATTTGTATGCACCTGTGTACTGCATATTTTCCGGTTTCAAATAGACCTTTCCCCCGGTCTGGCTACTGAGATACTCACTGTAGATAAGCTTTGTCGGACGTGTCACACGTTTTACGATCTCGCTTGCTTCTTCAAATTTTTCCAATGTCAGCATATTATTATTCTTCTCCTTCTTCCTTCTTTTCTTCTGTTGTAAATAATGCCTGTACAAATTCGTCGGAATCGAATTTCTGTAGATCATCGATTGTCTCACCGACACCTATATATTTAACAGGAATTCCAAGCTCTGCCTGAATTGCAACTGCAATTCCACCTTTGGCCGTTCCATCCATCTTAGTCAGGATAATTCCTGTAATATCCGCAACATCACTGAATTCCTTTGCCTGTGAAAGTGCATTCTGTCCGGTCGTTGCATCCAGAACGACCAGAGTTTCCCTGTATGCTTCCGGATATTCTCTTTCCAGCACACGGTTAATCTTCTTCAGTTCCTCCATCAAGTTCTTTTTATTGTGAAGTCTTCCGGCTGTATCCACCAGAAGGATATCTGCCTTTCTCGCTTTTGCAGCCGCTACCGCATCATAAACGATGGCTGCCGGATCTGCGCCTTCCTGTCCGCCGATCAGATCTGCATCCGAACGATGTGCCCATTCCTTTAATTGATCGCCCGCAGCTGCACGGAAAGTATCTGCTGCAGCAAGCACAACTTTCTTGCCCTGACCTCTCATCTTACCGGCAAGTTTTCCGATAGTAGTCGTCTTTCCGACTCCATTTACTCCGATCACCAGAACAACAGAAGTCTGGTTTTCAAATTCATAAGCTGTCTCGCCTACATCCATCTGCTCTTTGATACTGTCGATCAGGAGCTGTCTGCACTCAATCGGCTCTTTGATATGCTGTTCTTTTACTTTTTTACGAAGATCATCAAGAATCGCGTAAGTTGCTTTTACCCCCAGATCTCCCATGATCAGAACCTCTTCCAGTTCCTCATAAAAGTCCTCATCTATCTTTGAAAATCCATGAAAAATACTGTCCATTCCAGACACGATATTATCGCGCGTCTTGTTAAGTCCTGCTACCAGACGTTTAAAAAATCCCATTTTTTCTTCTGCCATCATATCCTCCTATCCACTACTTTGTAAGCTCATCTTCCAGAAGATCCACAGATACCAGCGTTGATACCCCTTTTTCCTGCATAGTGATCCCATACAGCCGGTCTGCCGCTGTCATCGTACCGCGACGGTGTGTAATGACGATAAACTGTGTATTTTTCGTCAGCTTGTGCAAATACTGTGCAAATCTCGTGACATTAGAATCATCCAGTGCCGCCTCGATCTCATCCAGCAGACAAAACGGGGAAGGTTTCAGATTCTGGATTGCAAACAGCAGCGAAATCGCCGTCAACGCCTTTTCTCCACCGGAAAGCTGCATCATATTCTGAAGTTTTTTACCCGGCGGCTGCGCAATGATCCGGATTCCGGCTTCCAGCACATCCTCATCATCCATCAGTTCCAGAGTTCCTTTTCCACCACCGAACAGTTGTTTGAACACCTGATTAAACTCCTGGCTGATCTTTGCAAACTGCTCAGTAAACTGCTTGCGCATCGCTTCGTCCAGCTCTTCAATGATCTTCTTGAGCGTTGCTTCTGCCTCTACCAGATCATCATGCTGCGTTTTCATAAATTCATACCGCTCGGAAAGATTTTTAAAATCTTCGATCGCATTGACGTTCACCGATCCGAGTTTCCGGATCTCCGTCTTTAATTCCTGGATCCGCCTTCGCATCTCGGCAGGATCTGTCAGACTCTCATCCCGGATTTCCAGTGCATGATTATACGTCAGTTCGTACTCTTCCCACATATAATTGATCTGCTTTTCCAAAGCTTCCTCGTAGCCTTCTTTCTTACTGGTAAGCCGGAAGGATTCTTTATCAAGCTCTGCCATATGGGTTGCCAGATCTTCTCGCTTTTTCAGGAATGCCTTATGCTTCTGATTCAGTTCTTCCCGCTTTTTCTGCGATTCTTCGATCTCTTTGTTGATTTCCTCAAATAATTCCTTTGAATTTTCTATCGTCTGCCGGATCTCGGTAATCTGTGCTTCCTTTTGCTCTATTTCACCGTGATTCTCTCCTTTGCTTGCATTTAAAGTGGCAAGCTCTTCCTGGAATTTTCCCATCTCTTCCCGGATACGGACAAAATTCTCCTCGATAAAATCTTTTTTCTGCTCCAATGCAGCAAAACTGAGGTGAATATTTTCATTTTTGCGCACTTCTGCCGCTTCTGCCTCACGCTCTTTTTCCAGCCACTTCTGTGAGCTTTCCATCTGGCGTGTCAGCTCGTCCTCCAGTTGCTGGCTGGTCTCCAGTTCCATTTTGATCGATTCTTCGTTTTCCTCGATCTCATGAACCTGTTCTTCCAGTTTCTTGCGCTCCGCATAAATTCCTTCTGAATTTTCTCTGGTCGCATTTTGACGGCTTTTTACCTGGTCCAGATTCATCTTCGCAGTATTTTGAACCACATAGTCATTCTGCAATTCCTGCTGGATCTCTTCCACCTTTGCATACAGCGCCGTCCGCTTCTCCTTTGCGGCCGCAACTTCTGCTTCCGATTTCTGGAGTTCTGTTTTCAGACGCGCAACCGTCTTTTCCAGTTCTTCAATCTCACGTCTTCTGCTGAGCAGATTACTGGAATTCTTAAATGCTCCACCACTCATTGCTCCGCCAGGATTGATCAGATCTCCTTCCAGCGTAACGATACGCAGGGACTGACGGTACTTTCTTGCCAGACGGATCCCGGTATCAATGTTGTCTGCCACGAGAGTTCTTCCAAGAAGATGCTCTGCAAGAGATGTAAATTTATCTTCTACCGTTACCAGCTTGTCCGCCGTGCCGATCACCCCCGGCTCGCGAAGGGCTTCTGCCCTGGCAAATCCCTGTCCCCCACGAATCGCTGTCAATGGAAGGAAAGTTGCACGTCCATACCGGTTCTGCTTCAAATAACCAATCATTTTTTTTGCAGTCTCTTCGTCTGCAGTAACAATATTCTGGATACTGCCTCCAAGTGCGATTTCCACCGCAGTCTCATATTTTTTATCTACTTTGATCAGATCAGCCACAACCCCCAGGATTTTCGGCTCACGGCTTTTCTGCTCCATCACACGACGGATACTGTTCCCATAACCATCATAACGCTCCGTAAGGTTCCTCAGAGACTCCAGACGAGAGTACTCCCTGTGATAAGCATTCTGCCTGTTTCGCAGGTTTTCATTTGCCTGTCCGATCTCTTTTTGCAGTCCGGCAATCTCTGTTTCATAGTTTTTGATCTGTTCTACAGAATCCGTGATCTTCCCTGATACTGCCTTCAGTTCTTCCGTATACTGCGCGGCAAGTTCCTGTTGCCTCTGTACATCACTCTCCGCTTCTACCAGACGTTTGTAAAGCAGTGCCCGGCGTACCTTGATCTGTTCAAGCGTCGTTTCATAATGCTGCAGCTTTGCCTTCGTGGATGCACGGTTATTCAGAAGCTCACGGATATCGTTCTGATTCTTTTCAATCTCCACTGTCATCTCTGCAATCCGGCTCTGCAGGGCAGTCAGCTCCTCTCCTGCCTGCTTTTGTCTCTCAGATGCTGCTGCAAGATGTCTGTCGATCTCTGCTTTTTCTTCTTCCAGTTCGGTTTTCTGCCTTTCACGGTTTGCAAGCTCTGCCTGAATATCGTTTGCGCGTTTTTCATAGTGTTCATCATTCATACGGACACTGTTGATCTGCTCTTTTAAAAGCTCGATCTGGTTTTCCAACTGCTGCTTCAGAAGTGTTGTCTCATTTCTCTGGCTTTTTGCATGCTCGATTCCGGCGTCGATCTCATCTACTTCCTGCTCGATCTTCTCATACTGCGCCTTCATATCTTCATGCTTTTTGCCGGCTTCAGTGAGTTCATCCTGCGCAATCTTCAGCTTCTCATCGTTTTCCCGGATCTGCCCCTTCAGCCGTTTCATCTCCACCAGGAACATATTGATGTCATAATGCTTCAGTTCTTCTCTCTTTTTCAGATATTCCTTCGCTGTCTCCGACTGTTTCTGAAGCGGACCAAACTGCTTTTCCAACTCTCCCAAAATATCATTGACACGGACCAGATTGCTCTGCTCTTCTTCCAGTTTGCGAAGAGATAACGCCTTGCGGCGCTTAAATTTGACAATCCCGGCCGCCTCATCAAAAAGCTCTCGTCTCTCTTCCGGCTTACCGCTCAGGATCTTGTCAATCTGTCCCTGTCCGATGATCGAATATCCTTCTTTTCCGATACCTGTATCATAAAACATCTCATTGATATCTTTGAGCCTGCAGACACTGCCGTTGATCAGGTATTCACTTTCCCCCGAACGGTACAACTTTCTTGTGACTTTAACCTCTTCAAACTCCACCGGGAGTTTGTGATCTGAATTATCCAGTGTGATCGCAACCGATGCGTAGCTGAGGGGTTTCCGGTTTTCCGTACCGGAAAAAATAACATCCTGCATCGTACCTCCACGGAGCTGCTTCACCTTCTGCTCTCCGAGTACCCAGCGGACGGCATCCGCCACGTTACTTTTCCCACTTCCGTTCGGTCCGACGATTCCGGTGATCCCGTTATGAAATTCAAAGACAATCTTATTTGCAAAAGACTTGAATCCCTGTACTTCAATACTTTTTAAATACATGCCTCACCTACTGTACCTTTCCTTCTTTCAGCTTCAGGATTGCCTGATAAGCCGCTTCCTGTTCGGCAGCCTTTTTGGTTCTTCCGATACCACATCCAAAGGCTTCTCCGCCGATCACAACCTCTACACGGAAAGATTTATTGTGGTCCGGTCCCTCTTCTCCTACCAGCTGGTAAACATTTCCTTTTTCCTGACCGCCCTGTACCATTTCCTGCAGGATAGTCTTGCTATCATAAAAGAGCCGTTTCCCTTCCAGGTCGTTTAAAATATATTTTAAAATAAACTCTTTCGCATTAGCAAAACCACCATCCAGATAAATCGCACCAATCAGTGCTTCCAATGCATCCGAGGTAATAGACTCTCTGAATCTTCCACCGGTCGCATCCTCACCTTTCCCAAGCAACAGATAACTTCCAAGTTCCAGATCCCGCGCACAAAATGCAAGTGCCTTCTCGCATACCATGCTTGCTCTTAACTTAGTCAGTTCTCCTTCCGGCATTGTCTGGTTCTCGAAAAAAAGATATTCGCTTGAAATCAGTTCCAGAACAGCATCTCCAAGGAATTCCAGACGTTCATTACAGTCTGCCTTCTTCATATGCTTTTCATTCACATAAGAGCTGTGCGTCACAGCATGTCTGAGCAAATGGCTGTCCTTGAAATTGTAGCCGATTTTTTCTTCCAGTTCCTTTACATTTCTGCTCATGATTGCTCCTCCAATTTTAAAAAAGGACACTCCCCAAAAATGGGGATGTCCCCTGTAATCATTTTCCCTAGTTAACAGCGTTCTTAATCTGTTCTACAGCATCACCTACTGTTGCGATCTTTTCTGCATCTTCATTTTCAATTTCGATATCAAATGCATCTTCAATTCCCATAATAATCTGGAAAATATCAAGCGAATCAGCTCCCAGATCATCTACAAATGTAGTGTCCATCGTAATTTCATCCGGGTTACATCCCATCACATCAACAATAATGTCTTTCAGTTTTTCAAATTCCATAATTCTTAATCCTTTCTGAGCTTATTCCTGTGCGGATTTTTCTTCCGCCTGAATACATTCTTTGATCTTTTCATTGATTCCTTCTTCTTTGAAGGTTACGCACTGCAAAATTGAATTGCAGACTTCTTTTGCCTTGGAACTGCCGTGTGTCTTTACTACCAGACCGGTGAGTCCAAGCAGTGGTGCTCCACCGTACTCACTTGCGTCAAAATCCTTCATAGTCTTTTTCAGCACCGGCTTAACCAGAAGTCCACCGATCATGCCGCGGAGATTCTGCTTCATACCACCTTTAATCTTGCTTACAAGAACCGATGCTACTCCTTCATAGAGTTTCAGGATCACGTTGCCGGTAAATGCTTCACAGACGATAACATCTGCCTGTCCGTGAGGGATTTCTCTCGCTTCAATGCTTCCGATAAAGTTAATATCTTTACATTCTTTCAGCATAGGAAAAGTCTCCTTGACCAGGGCATTACCCTTTTCTTCCTCAGCTCCGATATTGACGATCGCAACCTTCGGATTCTTGACTCCCATAATATGTTCCATATAGATCGAACCCATCTTGGCAAACTGCACCAGATGTGAAGGTCTTGCATCTACATTCGCCCCACAGTCGATCAAAATGGAGAATCCTTTTTCTGTCGGGATCAGTGGTGCAAGCGGTGGCCTTTCCACCCCTTTGATACGTCCAACCAGAAGCTGTCCCCCGGCAAGAACCGCACCGGAACTTCCTGCTGAAACAAAAGCGTCAGCTTCTTTATCCTTCACCATCTTAAGACCTACCACAATGGATGAGTCTTTCTTTCTGCGGATCGCCATAACCGGCGGTTCTGCTGTCTCAATTACTTCCGATGTATGAACAACCGAAATCTGTTCTTTATTATATGTGTACCCGGAAAGTTCCTGATTGATGACATCTTCTTTTCCGACCAGGATCACATGGATCGCATCTGACTTCCCGACCGCCTCGACCGCACCTTTGATGATCTCATGCGGTGCGTTGTCTCCGCCCATTGCATCGACAACAACTTTTGTTATTTCTTTCATACTGTTACCTCCCAGCATTACTAAACCAATTCTACTAGACATGACCGTAAAAATCAATAATATTTAGCAGATTTAGGAAAATTAGGAAAAAGAAAAGGAGTTAAGCAATACGCCTAACTCCTGTACTATAGCCTTTTTTAATTAGTTTTCTACAGTAACGATTTTTCTCTTGTTGTAAGAAGGGTTTCGCTATGTAAATTTTTATATCTCGTTATGTCGCTATATTTACAGGATTCTTTACATATAACTCTTTATAATTCTTTATAAAATTTATTCCAATTGGGTTATAAATTGGGTTAAAATTGGGTTAAAAATCATACCACTAATGCTGATGAAATTCGTTGCATTTCTGCTTCTGCGCGTCCCTCTAAAACATGATTATATACTTGCATTGTAATGGCAATTGTCTTATGTCCCATAATCTCTTGTAGCACCTTTCGTTCACAGACAGTATCAACAGCTTCTTCATATGTTGCATACGTCTTCTTTCGCACTAAACCTATAAAAAACGTCCCATCTTCATTTTCATAAATCTTATCTTTCGCATTATGTTCAAACATCACATTCTGGTAATGTTCCAGGAATACACAAGTCTCAGGACTATATATTGTCTTTTAACTCCTGTTTTTCTCACAGAAATCTAAATTTGTTTCAGAAATGGTTAAAATATTTTATGAAACAGAAATCATCTGTTTTCAGTCATATTCCAGTTCTTTTTATCTTATTTATAACTATTCCATTTTTCATCTGATTTTTGAAACATAATTTTCTTAATAACAAAATGTTATTGAGTTGCTGCTGTAGTTCCGTTATACTTTCCATGAGAGGAGAAATTTGTTATGAGTATAAAATCACGATTAGAAGATATTTTCTTTTCCGTAATTCAGCATTTACCTATTGTTCCTGGATTCCTCATGAATTGGACAAATGATTATCTGAATCGCCGGATTACACAGCTACAGCATGAAACGATCCGGCAGCAGTGGGATAAAGCTTCTCTGGAAAAGACTCTATCAGAAATTCACGAACAGCAACAGGACAAAGAAAAGCACTAACAGAAAATTCTATCTTTCCCGTCAGTGCTTGTTATTATTTATCATTATAATGATATCTACATGATAAAATATAAATATTTTTGTCATCAATTTTATAAATCAATCGGTCCTTGTCGTTAATTCTCCTGCTCCAAAATCCTGTCAGATTTCCTGTTAATGGTTCAGGTTTTCCTATTCCCTCATTTCCATTTCGGTCAATATCTTTTATAAGATTATTGATTTTTTTTAAAGTCTTTTTATCTTCTGTCTGCCAATAAGTGTAATCTTCCCAGCCATTATCAGTAAACACCTTATTCATCATCAACTACCTCAGATAACGTATGAGAAGCAAAATTTCCTTTTTCTAACTGTGCCTTAGACTCCATTAACCAGTCATAATTAGCCTTATTTCCCATAACATAAACATTTTCCATCAAATTATTATAAGCTTCTTCTGACATCATAACAACATTTTTATTGTTCTTACGAGTAACAATCATTGTTTCATAATCATCTGTTACCTGATCCATATAGCTTTTCATATTATCTCTTAAATTTGTATAATTAACCGCTAACATAGATTTCACCTCCGTACAGTTTTCTGTACTTATATTATAACGTACAATATTCTGTACGTCAATATCAATTATAAAATAGGATTTAGTGGTAACCCTTCATCCATTTATAGCACGATGCCCTCTTTCTTAACATTATTATAGAACGGTAATGCTCCCAACCAATATTCAAATTGGTCTTTATTTTTCACTACTACGCTTATATCTCCCCCGTAATCCATTTGAAAATCAAAAGCTAAATCAAATAACATCGGCTCTGTTTTTTTAATCTCTTCATCTGTCAGAGTTGTAAGAATCATAATATCTATATCCGAATGCTCATTATAATCTCCACGAGCATACGAACCATATAAAATAACTTTGTCTAATTTCTGCCCTAAGAGCTTTTTTACTTGCTGTGAAAATTTTAATACAATATCATGTATTCGATTATCCATATATTTTCACTCCTTCCTGTTTGAAATGAAAACCCGGTTTCATCGGGAAATTAAGGCTCAGAAACCCTTATTTTACGGGGGATTTTCGACCTCGATTTTTTGATTTTGCTAAATTTCGCTTATTCCTGTCCTGATATAATAAATTTCTCTCCATTTTTTATATCTGCATTCTTATCTATGAAAACCAATTCCATTCCTAAACTATCAGCTAACTTTGCAAGTTCATCAGGAGAAAATGTATTTCGCTGTACTTTATTGCTGAAGTTCTGTTTGCTTATTCCTAACACCTCTGCCATTTCTAATTGTGTAATTTTTTTTGCTTTTGATATATCTTTAATTGTCTGTTTTAAAGCCAACATTTTGTCCTCGCTTTCTCTATATCTATTACAAGATATACTGTAACAAATATAGTATAACACAAAAGTTTTTCCCTTAAAAGCACCAACAAGATTTCTCCTGCCGGTACTTTCACTTCTAAACCTGTTTTTCCAGCCTTCCTATGAACAGCTTAGATAAGGAACTGTTATTTCTGACGATGAAGATGGAGAACTTGACACAGGCAGTTATATCAAGTATGATGCTGATTTGAAGCAAGGCGACAGAGTAGAAACGGTACTGGTTTACAATCCGGCAACAAACTTTGATGATGATATGATGTACAGAGCCGATACTTTAATCAAATAAAGCGCAAAATAGGACTGGGATTTTCTCCTAGTCCTATTTTCATGTCCTGATAACTGGTCTATAGCAACGGTTAAATTTAAGTACCGGTGCTACTTTTAAACCTGACCGATATGCCTATATTATTTGTGTATGGAGATATAAAATATCTCAAATAAACATACTTCTCTTCAATATGCTTGTGTCAAATATCTTATAATTCCATTTATCCCTAAAACTCAATCTTATACACAGCTCTCTATTCAATTATTTTACAATTCCAATTGGGTTAAAATTGGGTTAAATTAAAAAGAAAAGGAGTTAAGCAATACGCCTAACTCCTGTACTATAGCCTTTTTAATTAGTTTTCTACAGTAACGATTTCTCTCTTGTTGTAAGATCCACAAGCTTTGCAAACTCTGTGTGGCATCATAAGTTCTCCACATTTGCTGCATTTCACCAGATTCGGTGCGCTCATTTTCCAGTTTGCTCTTCTCTTGTCTCTTCTTGCTTTAGAAGATTTATTCTTTGGACAAATTGACATAGGTTACACCTCCTTAAAATTCTTGTAAAGATCGCGGATAACTGACATTCTAGGGTCAAGACTGGTGTCTTCGCAGTCGCAGCTTCCCTCATTCAAGTTCTGACCACATACACTGCAAATCCCTTTACAGTCTTCGCTACATAGAACTTTCATCGGCCACCCTACTAAAATCTCGTTATAGAGCAGCTGCTCCACATCAAGATGATATCCGTCAATGTAATTCGCTTCATCGGATTCGCCATCATCTTCTCCGTCTGCCAGAGCTGTATTCACCTGCTTTTCAAAGGAAAGCGTGAAATCTGTCGGTACATCTGTAAGACATCTGTCACACGGAATGATTACCGTAAGACTTGTCTCACAACTGATATGAAGTTTTTTTTCACCGGCATACTCGACATGAATATGCACAGGCTGTGTCCGGCTTACCGGAAATCTGCTTCCGCTCACCTTCACTTCTTTCATCTCAGTGCCGACCACTTCGTCAATGGACTTATGCGGTTCAGATAAGACTTCGGACAGGTCAATTAACATAATTCTTTCTCCTGTTCACACCTAAACTATTATACCATGTAAATTCTTTTTGTCAAGGATGATTTACAGATTTTAAGGTTTTTTCTAATTTCTTCTGTTATACAAGTGCAACTGTCTCTCTTGCAATTGCAAGTTCTTCGTTTGTCGGAACTACAAGAACTTTCACTTTGGAATCTGGTGTAGAGATTACGATCTCTTCTCCACGTTTTCCATTTGCTTCTTCATCGATTGTAATTCCAAGATATCCAAGATAGCTGCAGACTTTTGTTCTTACAAGTGCACAGTTCTCACCGATACCTGCTGTAAATACGATATTATCAACACCGTTCATTGCTGCTGTGTAAGCACCAACATATTTTGCTACTCTGTATGCAAATACGTCGATTGCAAGTTCTGCACGCTTGTTGCCTGCTTTTGCTGCTGCCTCAAGATCACGGAAGTCGCTGGATACACCGGATACACCTTCCACACCTGATTTCTTGTTCAGGACATTCATAATTCCTGCAATGTCAAGGTTTTCTTTCTTAGCAATGAATTCCATGATCGCCGGATCAATATCTCCGGAACGTGTTCCCATTACAAGACCTTCCAACGGAGTAAGTCCCATAGAGGTATCTACTGATTCTCCGTTAAGCACTGCTGAAACAGATGCTCCATTACCAAGATGGCATACGATCGTCTTTGTTGCGTTGTATGGTTTTCCAACAATCTCAGCTACTCTCTTAGATACGAAGCTGTGGCTTGTTCCGTGGAATCCGTAACGTCTTACTTTGTATTTTTCATAATATTCATATGGAAGTCCATACATATAAGCTTTCTCAGGCATTGTCTGATGAAAAGCAGTATCAAATACAACAACCTGTGGTGTGCCCGGCATCAGACTTTCACAAGCTTCGATTCCGATTAAGTTTGCCGGATTGTGAAGTGGTGCAAGGTCATTGCACTCTGCGATCGCAGCTTTTACTTCCGGTGTTACAACTACAGATTTTGCAAACTTTTCTCCGCCGTGAACAACACGATGTCCGACTGCTCCGATTTCGTCAAGGCTCTTAACAACACCTGTATCTGCATCTGTCAGCGCGTCGATTACGAACTGGATTGCTTCTGTATGTGTAGGCATAGCCTTTTCAGATACATTCTTCTCTCCACCTGCCGGCTGATAGGTAAGTCTTCCGTCAATACCGATTCTTTCGCAAAGACCTTTTGCGAGAACCGCCTCCGATTCTGAGTTGATGAGCTGGAACTTCAGTGATGAACTTCCGCAGTTGATTACTAATACATTCATTGATGTTTCTCCCTTCTGGTACTAGAATTTTCTTTATTAGAACTCACACTCTATTTTTAATTATACTCCTTGCACACATTGTATACAAGTAATGTTATTTTTTTCACGTAATATTTTCCAGTACAATGTTTTTTGCACAAAAACTCTTTTTATAGTATAATCTTTTCACAAACAACACAAAGGAGATTTTAGTTAAAAGTATGAAAATCGTCGGTATCATCGCAGAATATAATCCGTTCCACAACGGACATCAGTATCATATAGACCAGGCACTTCAAAAAACGGGGGCAGATGCGGCAGTTATCCTTATGAGTGGTGACTTCGTCCAGCGTGGCGCCCCTGCTATCGCACCAAAGCATTTGCGGGCAAAAGCTGCCCTTCTTGGCGGTGCATCACTCATTCTGGAGCTCCCGGTCCTTTTTTCCTGTGGCAGTGCAGAGTTGTTTGCAAGAGGTGCCGTTTCTATTTTTAACAGTCTTGGCTGTATTTCCTATCTCTGCTTTGGCAGTGAGTGTGGCGATATCAAAAAACTCAATCGGCTTGCCCGGATTCTTTCCGAAGAGCCAGAAGTCTACCGGCAGCTCCTGCAGGATGAGCTGCGAAAAGGCCGACCGTTTCCGCAGGCACGCCAGACTGCCCTAAGTGTCTATACAAAGGATCCGTCCCTTGCCGAAATCCTGTCCTCACCAAACAATACCCTTGGGATTGAATACTTAAAAGCGCTCCGGTATTTCAAAAGTCCGATCCAGCCTTTCGCAATTCCCCGCGAGGGATCCGGCTACCATGATACTGACCTCTGCGAAACCTTCAGTTCCGCAACTGCGATCCGCAACCGAATTCTGAATCCATCTTTACCAGAAGATGCTTTTTCATCCGTCGCAGGACAACTTCCGCCCGCTTCTTCAGATCTGCTGCGAAAGAATTACCAGTCCTCACTTCCGGTTACCCAGGATGATTTTTCGCTCCTGCTAAAGTATCGACTGCTCTGTGAGAGTGCTTCCTCTCTGACCGATTACCTTGATGTCAGCAAAGACCTCGCCAACCGGATCATCAATCAGAGAAATGATTTTGCTACCTGGAGTTCCTTCTGCGATCTTCTGAAAACCAGAGAGCTTACCTACACCCGGATCAGCCGCACCCTGCTGCACATCCTGCTCGGCATAGAAAAGGACACCTTCCGACATGAACCTCCTTTCTGTTTTGCAGAAGATTCCGGCAACATTTCCGGCAAAACAAAAAAAGAGCGGTCATCCACATCCGCCCTTTATGCCCGCGTACTCGGTTTTCAAAAAAAAGATACTCAAATCCTTAAAGAGATCAAAGAGTATGCCACCATCCCTCTGATCACAAAGCTCGCAGATGCCAGAAATCTCACCTCCGCCACCCAGGTCCTCCTGAACCTGGACATTTTCGCATCAGACCTGTATGAATCCATAATTACCGAGAAATTTGGCACACCTTTTACAAATGAATACCAGAAGCAGTTGCAAATTATTTAACCCTTCCCCTTTGTCAAAAAAGAGACTTTTTGCACACCGCTACTACGCATGTTTGTGCAAAAAGTCTCTTTCTCATTTAGTTCACATGAAGAATTTTGGTAAGAGTCACCGCCCTGGCTCCAGGTCCGATATGGCATGCCACACTCAACGACAGTGGATCCATCCGGATTTCAAACTCTGGAAATGCTTCATGAAGCTCATCCAGCCATTCCTGTGCCTCCTTGCGGTCTCCTGTGTAAGCTGCATCCAGATACAGATCTTTTTTTCCATCACAATCTCCGAATTCTGAAGTACGAATCTCATTAATTGTCTTGATCATCGTCTTCTTTGCACTCTTCCATCCTCTTGACTTTGCAAACGCATCCAGCTTTTCTCCTTTAAGACGGAGAACTGGCTTCAGGTTCAGAACCGTTCCAATCGCTGCAGCTGCCGGTGTAAGTCTGCCGCCTTTCTTCAGGTATTTTAAAGTATCTACTGTAATATAGATATCACTGTCCCACTGGATCGCTTCTAACAGTTCTTTAATTTCTGCCGCGCTCTTTCCAGCATCTGCAAGCTTTTTCGCCTCTTCCACCGATCTTCGCTGCGTAACAGAAATCCGGTGATTATTTACGACCTGTACTTTTCCATCATAGTCCTGGGAAAGCATGATTGCAGTCTCACATGAACTGCTAAGACCGGCTGACATCGGAATATGTACAACCTCATCATATTCCTCCAGCGCCTTGTCCCACATATCCATTACATCTCCGGGAGCCGGTTGGGAAGTCTTAATATCTGCATCTCCTGCCAGTTTTTCATAAAACTCCTCCTGCGTGAGTGTGATATCCTCGTAAAACAACTCCTCATTGATATAGAATGGCATCGGAAGTACGTAAATTCCCATTTTCTTTCCTTCTGCCTGTGTAATTCCACTGTTACTATCTGTTACAATCGCAACTTTCCCCATGCTCTCTTTACCTCTTTCTAATTTTTAAAACTATGTATCGGTGCAGGAATTCTTCCCTTTCGATTCACAAATGCACTGCAGTCAAATTCATTGACCGGCATGATCGGCGCATATCCCAAAAGACCACCAAACTCTGCCATATCTCCAACATCCTTTCCAACTACAGGTATCACACGAACCGCCGTTGTCTTCTGATTGACCATTCCGATCGCCATCTCATCCGCAATGATCCCGGAAATCGTAGTAGCTTTCGTATTACCCGGAATAGCGATCATATCAAGTCCTACCGAGCAGACACAAGTCATCGCCTCCAGCTTTTCTATACAAAGAGATCCGGCATTGACTGCATCGATCATTCCTTTATCCTCACTGACCGGAATAAAAGCTCCGCTTAAACCTCCTACATAGGAAGACGCCATAACGCCACCTTTTTTCACCTGATCGTTCAGCATAACAAGTGCTGCTGTTGTTCCTGGTGCGCCAACTCTCTCAAGTCCGATTTCTTCCAGAATCTCCGCTACTGAATCGCCAACAGCCGGTGTCGGTGCAAGTGACAGGTCAATGATTCCGAACGGAATACCAAGCCTTTTGGAAGCTTCTCCGGCTACAAGCTGACCAACCCTTGTCACCTTAAATGCGGTCTTCTTGATCGTATCACAAAGTTCCTGAAAGCCCTCGCCACGACATTTTTCAATCGCTCTTTTTACAACACCAGGTCCGCTGACACCGACATTGATCACGGCATCTCCTTCGGTAACACCTAAAAAGGCCCCTGCCATAAACGGGTTATCATCCGGTGCATTACATAAAACTACAAATTTTGCACAGCCAATCGAATCCTTGTCCTTTGTCGCCTCTGCTGTCTCTTTTACAATCTCGCCGCAAAGACGGACTGCATCCATATCAATACCAGTCTTTGTCGAACCTACATTGACCGAACTGCATACACGCTCTGTCTTTGCCATTGCCATCGGAATGGAACGGATCAGGAGTTCATCGCTCTTTGTCATTCCCTTGGATACGATTGCAGAGTATCCTCCGATAAAGTTTACACCGACTTCCTTTGCTGCTTTATCCAGTGTCTCTGCGATCGTCACAAAATCCTCTGGTTTTTTGCAGGCTGAACCGCCAACAAGTGCAACCGGTGTAATGGAAATCCGCTTATTAACGATCGGAATTCCAAATTCACTTTCAATCTTCTCTCCTGTCGATACAAGATCCTTTGCAAGTGTTGTGATTTTTTTATATATCTTTTCATTCAGTCTGTCCAGATCTGAGTCAATACAGTCCATCAGACTGATGCCCAATGTGATTGTTCTTACATCCAGATTTTCTTCTTCGATCATCTGGTTTGTTTCTACTACTTCGTAAAAATTAATCATAGCGGTTCTCCTTACACTCTGTGCATTTTTTCAAAAATCTCTTCTCTCTGACAATGAATATTGACACCGATCTGTAAGCCGATATCACGAAGTTCTACCGCTACGATATCCAGTTCTTTTTTTGAATTTTCCACATCTGCAACCGCCATCATATTAAAATACCCATCCACGATCGTCTGGGAAATATTTAAAATATTGATATTGGTCTCTGCCAGGTATGTACATACTTTCGCAATAATTCCGACCGAATCTTTACCGACTACTGTAATAATGCATTTCTTCATTCTGCCTGTCCTCCTGAATCTAATTCTGCATACTTTCTTTTTCTAAACCTCGATCACTGCAGACACCTGATCCCTTTTTGCAACTGCGATCGGTATATCATCCCCCTTATACGGGTTCTGCCCCAAAGTGACCTCCAGCTTGACAGTCTCATATGCAAGTTCTTCGTAATTATTCTCCTTGCTCAAATGCCCCAGCAATACACTCCGCAAGTTATTGTGTAGTATATCACAAAGAAGCCGTCCTGACAATTCATTTGATAAATGTCCTCTGTCCCCAAGAACTCTCTGCTTCAGGTAATACGGATAAGGACCGACTTCCAGCATATGTATATCATGGTTAGATTCCAGCAGGACCGCATTTAAATCCTTCAGGTTCTCTACCGTATATTCATCGTATTTTCCAAGATCCGTTGCTACCGCGATCTTCTTTCCATCCTGCTCAAAGCGGTAGCCGCTCGGTTCATTTGCATCATGGGAAATAGCAAATGGATGCACGTCAATATCACCCAGCTTAAATTCTTTATCTACCTGGATTTCATGGTAAAGTCCTTCCGGCATTTTCCCGAGATTTTTATAATCACGGATTCCCCGAATCGTTCCCGGTGTTCCATAGATCGGGATCTCATATTTTCTGCTGAATACACCAAGTCCCTGAATATGATCTGCATGTTCATGGGTAATCAGAATTCCATCCAGCTCTTTCCCTTTTATTTCAAGTTCCTTTAAGCCTTCCTCAATTCGTTTTTTGCTGATTCCTGTATCTACAAGCAGATGCGTTCGATCGCTCCCCACATAAATACAGTTTCCGCTGCTGCCACTGGCAATGCTGCATAATCTCATCTTGTTTCTTCTCCCTGTTCTTAGCCTCTTCCCAGTGCCAAGTCTATCTGTTTTTCCGTTTCTTCAAAGGTTCCGCCGTTTTCGATCACAAGATCCGAAACCGCTGTAAATGTCTCTTCCGACGGCTGATTTGCAAACACCGCATACATTTTTTCATCTGAATATCCGCGTGAACTTCTCAGTCGCTCCATCCGGATCTCCTGTGGCACATGAATATACCAGATCTCATCCAACATCTCACGATATACCGGTTCCGTAAGGAGTGCGGCTTCCAGAATAAAAAGCTCTTTTCCCTCTTCCTGCGCCTTCTGCATTTCCTCCCGGATCTTTTCATTGACCGCCGGATGCACGATTGCATTAAGCTTTTGCAGTTTCTCTGGCTGATCAAACACAATTCTGCCAAGAATTTTCCGATCAATCGTTCCATCAGGATTTAAAATTTCTTTCCCAAACGTCTCCACGACCTTCTGATAACATTTTTCTCCCGGAAGCTGTACTTGATGTGCCACCAGATCTGACTGGCAGATCACCGCACCGCACACTACACTTAAAAAGTCGAGTACTTTGCTCTTCCCGGAACCAATGCCTCCTGTTATTCCTATTTTTCTCATATCTGTTTCCTTCTATTTTGCCTCATACCAGTTTTTTCCACTATGCATGTCAATTTCAAGCGGAACGGAAAGATCTGCTGCATGCATCATGCCTTCTTTCAGGATCTCCCGCACTTCCTCTTCCTCTTCCTTCCATGTCTCGATCAGAAGTTCGTCGTGTACCTGCAGAACCAGCCTGGATTTCATGTTTCTCATGCGAAGCTCTTTGTCCACAGCGATCATTGCGATTTTCATGATATCTGCAGCCGTTCCCTGGATCGAAGAATTCATTGCCACACGTTCCCCGAATTGTCTCTGCATAAAATTGCTGGAAGACAGCTCCGGAACCGGTCTTCTTCTGCCAAATAAGGTCACAACATATCCCTGTTCTTTTGCATGAGCAACTGCATCATCCAGAAATTTCTTGATGCCCGGATAGGTTTCAAAATAACGGTCAATATATTCGGCCGCTTCTTTTCTCGTAATACTTAAGTCCTGGCTCAGTCCAAAAGAACTGATCCCATAGACAATACCAAAGTTGACTGCTTTTGCATTTCGCCTCTGCAGATCGGTCACTTCATCAAACGGAGTATGGAACACCTGAGAAGCTGTGATCCGGTGAATGTCCTTTGCCTCCCGGTATGCTTCGATCAGTGCTGCATCTCCGGAGCAATGTGCCAGCACACGCAGTTCTATCTGCGAATAATCAGCATCTACAAACACATATCCCTCTTCCGGCACAAATACTTTACGGATCAGCCGTCCAAGTTCTACCCTCGCCGGGATATTCTGCAGGTTTGGCTCTGTACTGCTGATACGTCCGGTCGCTGTGACTGTCTGGTTGAATTTTCCATGGATCCGGTGATCATCTTCATGAATAAACACGGCAAGCCCATCTGCATAAGTCGATTTCAGCTTGGCAAGCTGACGATATTCCAGGATTTTTGCCACGATCGGATAATCCGGTGCCAGCTTATCCAGTACGTCTGCTGCCGTCGAATATCCTGTTTTCGTCTTCTTTCCATTTGGAAGGGACAGATGTTCAAAAAGGACCACGCCCAGCTGCTTTGGTGAATTGATATTAAATTCTTCCCCGGCAAGCTCATAAATTTCCTTTTCCAACTGTACGATTTTTCCGCCAAGCTGTTCTCCATAGCTTTTCAGTTCTTCTGCTTCTACACGCACCCCGTTCTGCTCCATGTGGAACAGAGTAAATACAAGCGGCATCTCTATTTCTGTAAAAAGCTTCCACATTTCCTCTTTTTTCAGCTTTTCTTCCAAAACTTCCGATGACGCAAATGCAGCATAGGCTTCATAACAGACCATTTTTTCCAGTTCTGTCTTCGGATCGATCATCAATCCAAGATGCTCCTGTGCCACATCTTCAAATCCATAATCATTTTTCAACGGATTCAGGAGGTAAGCTGCTACAATACTGTCAAAGCACTTCTCCTCTGCTGCTCCTTCTAATCCTTTCAGATAAGGCAGGGATGACTTCAGATCAAACACCACAAACCGTCCGGCATGCTTTGCCACATGTACAAGTGCCTCCAGAAGTTCCTCCATGCTATATCCATTTCCTGCCGGAATACAGTAGATCTTCTCTTTTCCAAACGAAATTCCAATTCCACCTATCTCAGCATTTTCTGCAAACAGCGGAAGTACATTTCTGGTGTCTTTGTAAAGAACGGCTCCCACTGTCTGCGCTTTTTCTGCCTCCGCAAAGATTTTCTGAATTTCTTCTTTTCCCACAGCGATCACAAATGCATCTTCAATCGAATTCTCACTCTGCACATCAAAACGATTCAGCAGATTCTTGAACTGCAGTCTCTGGAAATAGACATAAGCTTCCTCTGTATAAAGATTTCCAAGCTTCGCCTCTTCCAGTTCATAAGCAAAATCCGCGTCTACATCAATTGTCGCCAGCACCTTACTCATTTGTGCCTGATCCCAGTATTCCACCAGATTTTTCGATGCTCTCGGCGGCTTCAGTTCGGATGCATGCTTGTAGGCATTTTCAATAGATCCGTATTCTACAATAATCTTGGTCGCCGTCTTTTCTCCGACTCCCGGCACCCCTGGGATATTATCTGAAGTATCTCCCATCAATGCTTTCACATCGATAAATTCTGTCGGTGTCACCTGGTATTTTTCTTTTACGTCCACTGCATAATAATTCTCGATCTCAGTTCCGGTCCGTTTTGTCTTCGGAATCCGGATCTCAACATGGTCTGTAGCAAGCTGGAGAAGATCTCTGTCTCCGGAAATAATGACCACTTCCATCCCCATTCGCTCGCATCTTTTGGACAGCGTTCCAAGAAGATCATCTGCCTCCAGCCCTTCCTGCTCGATCGTCCGGATTCCCATAGCATGCAGAACTTCCTTCATCAACGGTACCTGCTGTCTGAGTTCTTCTGCCATCGGCTTTCTCGTCCCCTTATACGCCTCAAACATCTTATGACGGAAAGTCGGCGCATGCACATCAAATGCAACGGTCAGATACTCCGGCTTTTCCTCCTCCAGGATCTTGAACATAATATTTAAGAATCCATATATTGCATTTGTATGGAGTCCTTCCGCATTTGTCAGATCCGGAAGTCCGAAAAACGCCCTGTTCAGAATACTGTGTCCGTCTATCAATACGATTTTGCTCATAATCAACTGCCTCTCTGTAAGTCTCATCACTTACTTCTATCTTTTCTATCTATTCGTTCAAATATACAACATCTCATTATGACATTTTTTTGATATATTTTCAATATTCCTAAATAAATCCATTTACAAATATTATATGAACAGGATCTTAAGAAATATATTTTCAAAAAATACTTGCGAACCAATAACAAATATGCTATCATTATTTTCGGTTCTTATTGAATCTTTAATTAAGCCGGCATGTCGGAATGGCAGACGAGGCAGACTCAAAATCTGTTGCGGGTGACCGCGTGCGGGTTCAAGTCCCGCTGCCGGCAGTTATCCAACATCCCTGAAACCCTTATAAACCAAGGGTTTCAGGGATTTTTACATTCAAAAATGTTTGATTACCTTTTTGATTACTCGATAGCTTAAGGACTACCATCATTGCGGTTACCGTTAGCATTTGAAGTAACCCGACTGTTTATCCTTGTGACTATTTCCATCTTTTCGCTCGTGGAGGAAACATCGTACGTATAGTATTCCTCATTTACCCGCTCAGTATTACCTATCATTGCGCAGCACATGGTTCTTGGTGCGCCGGAAGCAAGCAGCTCTGAATTCAAAGTCCTTCTTGCAGTATGTATGCTTTTGGGATTAGTGAACCCCTCATTCGATGTCCGCCGTTTCATATATCCCGAGATGACTCTTGCATGAATACGTCCATCCACATTAGAGAAAACGAACTCAGTCAAATAGCCGTATTTTTTCTCGACATTTTTAATCTTTTTAAGAAGCTCAGCGATTTCGATCGTCAATGGGAAGATCCGCGTCTTTCCGTTTTTAGGCGTCGAGATGTAAAAAGTGTTTGTCAGTCGATTTAATTTTTCACTGTGCCGGATAATGATGCGCTTGTTGACTTCGTCGATGTCGTTCCACATCAATCCTGAAAGTTCGCCTACACGCATTCCGGTATAAAGGGCAAGCTCAACGGCATATGGAAGAACATCATCAGGACGCTCTTTTCGTTTTTTGTTAAGAGAATTTATTAGTCTATTTTTTTCGCTTTGTGAAAACGTCCGTTCTTCCGGCATCTTAACAATCGCTTGCTTGCATCTCCTTTTGTAAAGCGGCAAATCAATTTTTAGGCACGGATTGCTTTCAATCAATCCATCCCTAATCGACTTATCAAATACGCCCTTAAGATAACCGAACAGTGCTTTCAATGCCCGATAGGGCACTTCCTTTTCTGAAAGCAGTTCGTCAAAAAATAGTTCTAAATATTCTTCATCGATCGTTCGGGACATCTCTCTTTTCGATTTTTTTTATTTGTTTACGTTTGCCATCATCGGCTGGAAGATATGTTCGGTAATAGCCATCTGCGCTATGCGTGATGGAATATGGATGCATCGCTAAGTATCTATCTTGTTTCATTGATTCTATTTTGTTGATCGCACCTACGATATCCATAATAGCATATTTGATAGTACTATCATATCCATTGACGTCGTTCATAGTATATTCCCCTTTTGCAATTTTTTCTTAACGCAAACATTTACGTGGCGTATTCGAAAAATGCAAATCACTGTCTTAGTACTATGGTATCAGTGTTACCTCAGCATAACTTTACTCCCTGTCGGAAACTGGAATACTTTCCACTTCAGACAACAGCCGGAATCTTAAAGTGGTAGAATCTTACAAAAGATTTCCTCAGGTCCTGTCAAAGAAAGGAGAAATCATATGAGCAGCAATTACCAGCAGAAAAAAATGATGAATGCCCTAGGCGCTATCGATACAAAGGGCAATATCGTCCTCGAGCAGTTCCAAGACGGCACGGCACTTCCAGCCGAGCAACGCGCAGCCGTTTTGCGTGGCTACAGACTATGACCGCACGACGGCCTCGTGGTCATACGGAAAATACTTCAGCGATCTCGGATGCGCCCATGAAGCTGCCGACCCTGAGATTATCGAGGACGCCAGCGTCAGATGGGTCAAGGAGGATATCCGAGAAAAGCTCAAAGCGCAGGAAATCGAGCCGACAGAATTCAACGTGCAGTCCGTCATCATGGGCGATTCAAGGCTTTGGGAGCGCCCTCTCGACAGAGATTTTCGAGACAACATGATTGCGAGCAGAAACGACGATCTCGATGCACGCGTTGCCATTCTCAAGGAGAACGGGAACTTCAAGAATGTTGACACCGCAATGCCGGTGGAAAGTCTTGATGATCTGGAACAATACAGGTCTGATCGGCTTACGGATGGATGCGATGCATGAAGATAACAATCTTCTGTTCAGCACTTCCGATGTTGCAAAAATCCTGGCCTTTTCCAAGATGGTTGAACAAGCGCTCGGTAAAAAAATCGAGCACGAAAACGATACCCCTGAAAAAGAGCAATCTCAGGAACACGGACAAGGCCAGGAAAGGCAAGCCGATGCCCGAGGTTGGTCTGACTATCCCGCAACGCCCGAAGTGTAAAGCTGCCACACTTGGAAGCAACATGTTGAAAACAAGAAGTAATACTGTGGGCATTAGCAAGACACAAAACGCTGACCGTACAGCGCACACCGAGCATATTGAATGAATGCATATGGACATGGTATAATAATATTACGGAGGTAAAAATACTATGTCTACAATCGCTGAGGCTGAAAAAGCTGTTAAATTCAATGTCTTCTATGCAAAAAAAAATGTTGTGGATAGCATCTGGAAAGAGGCAATCATTGAAGGTGTCAATATCACATACCCGCAAGCAAAAGTAATCGTTGAGCACAACCAAACCGTTGAAGGATTGACTGTCACCGGAACAATTACCGTCTACAATCTTAAACTTGCTTGGAATTATCTCTTTGAGCATTTAAACTCACTTGTAGATTTTGAGTTTGTTGCCAAAATAAATTCCATTTTGGGTGCATCGCTTGTTCATAACGCTGGATGTATTCGTAACATACCAGTAGGTATCAGTGGGACCGCCTGGCAACCGGAAATGCCGGACTTCGATACTGCAAAAGCCACTATCGAGAAAATTGCGAATATGGAACCTGGGAGAGAACGGGCGCTTAAGATGTTCGGCTATCTTTGTCGCTCCCAACTTTTTAGTGATGGAAATAAGCGAACGGCACAGCTCGTGGCAAACAAGATGTTGATCGCTGACGGGCGCGGAATCTTGGCGATTCCACCAGAGTGTAAACATGACTTCGGTGAAAAGCTCAAGCGCTTCTATGAGACAGCGGATGATTCTGAATTACAGAAATTTTTAATTGAAACATCAATCTACAATTAAGAGAAGCAGGAAACTGATTTCAGTCGGCTTCCTGCTTTCTTTTACGGTTAGACGAGTTTTACTTAATCAAAATATATGATATAATATACTTTGAAAGCAGGTGATAAGATGCGTACTATCGACGCTATGAAAAAACTTGCCCGCAATGATGGGCGATTTACTCATGTTTACACTAAAAAGGAGCTGTCAGAACTTTTTAATGAAACCGGCAGCAAATTGAATGGAACATTGAAGTCACTTATTAAAGAAAACATTTTGAATCGTGCATACCATAATGTATACGTTTTTCGCTTTTCTCAATACGGAGGACTCGGTACTTTAGATTTGATTGGTAAGAAAATCCGACCAAATGACTCCTTCTATGAAAGCCTTGAGTCCTCTGCTTCAGCATGGAGTCTCATTTCACAGATCCCCACGGTCGTAACCTATATGACCACAGGAAAGTCAAAATGGTATAACACGGGTTACGGAAGCATCGATTTCGTTCATTACAACAAAACAGATGAGGAACCAAGAACTATCGATAGATCGTCCATGGGAAGAGTCCCACTTGCAGATAAACTTCAAACATATCGAGACTTACAAAAAACCAAACGTTCCCTTGATCTTTTAAGAGAACAATACGACAAAGACCATGGCTGTCGCGACGGTAATATTCAATATTATCCATGCGAAGATGATGACACATGGGATTTCCTAGATAATTTGGAGGAAGATATACTTTAAAGTATATCTTCCTATTTTCTTGGAGTCCCTATGCCTTTATTTGCATCGCTTACTCTTGTTAAAGAAACTGCTTTAAAAGAGGCTGCTTGCGTTCGGCTTCCCAAGTATCGATTACCGTTTATGGTTAAAGGACTCACGGTCACACATGAGTTCCTTCAGATCCATCTGACCGATAACCTCGCGCATCTTTCCGAGCATCACCTCGGTGACCTGACGGGTCATCTCGGTCTTATCCATATTGAGATAATTCTTCGATGCTATCTCGATCAATTCGGGAGTCTGTCCAATCTGGAAATTTGCGACAGCGCAAGCATGGATAAGAATCGCATCTTGTGTCGGGATTTCATTCTCCGTCGACAACTGAACCTGCACAGCACCGAGAGCCAACGTGTCCACACGCTGCAGACCGAGGATAACGAACGTGCCCTTTCCTGACACGCTACGCGTCCGCCCGAATCCAGATACGATCATCAATTTGTCCGGCGGGCACTTCCTCCAACAGGACTCGAACACGACGATCACCATGATCACGATTAAAAGCGGTCCGAGCAGAGGGCCAAACAAGTCAAAAAGCATCTTTTTCCCTTTCTGTTGATGCTTTGGTGAACGGGGCCATTATACCATAATACCGGAATATGGCGCCGAAAAAAGGTCGCCCAAACGGATGACCTTTGCAAACGGTCGCGTTTCGCCATTACCCCTGTAACCGTACACTTAATCCTTAAGTGACGATGGCGAAACGCATATATATAGTAGCATGCGGACTCAAAAACTTCCGGGACTTTCAAAAGCAAGCGGAACGTTGACCTTTTCGTTGTTCTTTCTGCATTACGACTTGATGGCGTGTTCCTTTTCTTCCACTATCGTTCCTTTCCTTTTACCTACAACGGTCTTCTTCCGGAATAATCTTGTTCAGCGTATTTTCAAATACTTTGGATCCTCTTTTTACTGCTTCTGCCTTCTCGCTAAGTGGAAGACCTTTCTTGTGAATCATCTTAACGGAATCAAGAAGCATCGGTATTTTGGTTGTTGCTTGGATCTCGTTGAATTTCTCTTCCATCGCTTTGCAAAGCACATGCTCATCCACAATAGGAATCCGTAGCAATTCCCTTACTTTCTCTGTAATATAGTGGTTCAGCGCTTCAAGCCGATCCTGTGGAAGCGGATATGTTGGATGATTCCGGAACTCAAAACCGATCATCCTGCGCAAAAGCTCATGCTGCTCCGCTCCCATAACAATTCCAGCCATATCATCAAAGGCGATATTCGCTGTTGCAGGTAGGTAATATCGATTTGAACGATCAAGGAAATTCGCATAGTCTGTCTCGTCATCTTGCGCAAACAAGGACAGATTGTGGTCAAACAACGGGGCTAATCCCAACAGCCGTCCTGTTCTGTTTTCCCGTAAGATACCAAAATTTCCGCCGTGACGATCCCGATTGCAGATCAAGGCATCAAAAACAACCATTGTCCTGTATTTCGATGCCATCTTTGGATCAAGCTCATTTAAGATCGATAACGCTGCCGGGAAACTCGCATCACCAGCAGCAACGAAAAATGGAACAAAAGAAATTTCTTTGTCATTCATAAGTCCGCAGACAGACGCAAGTTTCCCTTTCCACATCTCTAAATCGTAGGAAACATGATCTATTCCCATCCGTTTTGCGACTTGTGCTGCAAAGTATTCAGAATAAGGTTCTTTGCCAAGATTTCTGGTACCGCTTGTACCTGTTTTGAACAACAGCAACCTATCGTTAATCCGTCGAACTGCTTTCGGAAATTGCCCTCCCAGTGTCCACTCACTTGAAACGCCCGCTTTATGCTTTTGTGATGGCGTGTACCCGGTATAAGCTACAAGTCCCAATACTTCATCAAAGCGATTGTCGAACAAATTGATTCCATCAAAGGTAACATCTGATTTCCCATCATCAAGCCAATACGAATCGTTAATGGAAAGCCCTTTGGATACATCAAGAATTCCAAGGATATCATTCCTTGTCAATCCTGCCGTACTAAGAATCTGCTCTACAAATGCCCTGTTTTTCGGAATGGTTCTACCTTCCATCCAACTCGCAAGGCTTTTTTCATCTTGATCTACAATTAAATTCAATGGAAGCAAATGCGCATTTGCCGAATCGATATCCGTAATCTCCAGTTTCAAACTACCGAATGCGTCATAGGCAGCTTCGAATCTCATGAGGCTCTGATCATAGATCTTCAGCTCATAGCTTTTAGTCTCTCTCGTCATGCTGCTCCTCCCTTTTCTTTTCAATATCTATTATTATAGCATAATACTATCGTCCTATGCAGCTTATAATTTACCAAAACGGTTGTAAAACCATTGGTTTTAGCAATGGTAAGGGCCAATCCGCTAAATTGACACTCCCCGTAGTTAAAACCAGGGAATTCTCGGTTCTGTGAGGTCTGCCGTCGGGGACCGATATTGGTCCTCTAGGGTCTTACGTCCTCTCCCCGAGCGTTTAGGCGGTTACAGCCGCCACGGTTCCCGCGTGCCCCGCGGTACCTTCCGTGTTGGAGAGGATGCGCTTCCCTTCCGCCAGTATGTTCTTCAGGTGTTCTGCTTGGAAGAGAAGATATACGACGTCCACGTCTGTCTTCCAGACCCGCTTGACCCATCTTTTCGTATCGT
>ENA-OPTX01000185-OPTX01000185.1-human-gut-metagenome-genome-assembly--contig:-NODE-185-length-47154-cov-4.699484_pt1 | contig 47154 bp, 55 predicted proteins | sample MGYA00241465_ERZ501922 | MGnify/ENA primary metagenome ERZ501922 (study PRJEB25962, sample SAMEA2042399) | human gut metagenome | biome: human gut; feature: human-associated habitat; material: faeces...
GCATTCATGGACGGAAATGAAGAAATCGAGAGTCTGCAGGAGCGTATCACAGGACGTTTCTCCTGCGAGGACATCAAAGATAAAGAGGGCAATGTTATTGTCAAAGCAAATCATATGATCACACCGAAGCGTGCTGAGAAAGTGATGAAGAATGGTGTGGACGAGAACGGAAATCCGCTTGAGAAAGTGAAGATCCGTACGATCCTGACCTGTAAATGTAAAAACGGCGTATGCTCCAAGTGCTACGGCGCCAACATGGCGACCGGAGAAGCGGTTCAGGTCGGAGAGGCTGTCGGAATCATTGCCGCACAGTCCATCGGAGAGCCGGGTACACAGCTTACCATGCGTACGTTCCATACCGGTGGAGTTGCCGGTGACGATATTACACAGGGTCTTCCTCGTGTCGAGGAGTTGTTTGAGGCAAGAAAGCCTAAGGGACTTGCAATTATCACAGAATTTGGTGGTGTTGCAACCATTAAAGATACCAAGAAGAAACGTGAGATCATTGTAACAAACAATGAAACAGGTGAGGCTAAGACTTATCTGATTCCTTACGGTTCCAGAATTAAGATTATGGATGGAGCAGTATTAGAGGCTGGTGATGAGCTGACCGAAGGTTCTGTAAATCCGCACGATATCCTTAAGATTAAGGGCGTACGTGCCGTACAGGATTACCTGATTCAGGAAGTACAGCGTGTATATCGTCTGCAGGGTGTTGAAATTAACGATAAGCATATCGAGGTTATCGTACGTCAGATGTTAAAGAAGATTCGCATTGAAAATAACGGAGATTCTGAGTTCCTGCCAGGAACATTAGTAGATAATCTGGATTACGAAGAGATGAATGAGCAGTTAGAGGAAGAAGGCAAAGAGCCAGCAGAAGGTAAACAGGTATTACTTGGTATTACCAAAGCATCTTTGGCAACCAACTCCTTCTTATCAGCAGCATCCTTCCAGGAGACAACTAAGGTTCTGACAGAAGCAGCTATCAAGGGCAAGATTGACCCATTGATTGGTCTGAAAGAGAACGTAATTATCGGTAAGCTGATTCCGGCTGGTACTGGTATGAAGCGTTATCGTAACATCAAACTGAACACAGATGTAAACGAAGAGGAAGAACTCTCCTTTGATGATTTTGACGGATTCGATGAGGCACCTGTGACAGATGAAATCGAAGAGACAGAAGCAAAAGAAGAAGTAACTGCTTCTACAGAAGAATAATGTAAGGTTTGAAGAACTGATACAGATACAGGAAGGGAAGCTCTGGCTTAATAGGCCGGAGTTTCCCTTTCGAGTTAGAGATTCTTTTTAAGCTTTTATACAGGTGGTAGAATAAACAAACGAGGAAAATCCAATGAAAGTAATCGTAGCAATAGATTCATTAAAAGGCAGCTTAAGTTCCTTAGAGGCAGGAAAAGCAGTGGAAGATGGTATTAAAAAAGCAATACCAACAGCAGAAGTTATGATAAAGCCGGTTGCAGATGGTGGAGAAGGAACAGTAACAGCCCTGACCACTGGATTGCAGGGCAGTCTGGAAAAGGTAGCGGTAACAGGACCCCTTGGACAGAAGGTCGAGGCAGCGTATGGTATCCTGCCGGATAAAACAGCAGTCATTGAAATGGCAGAAGCCGCCGGACTGCCACTGGTGCCGGTGGAAAAACGAAATCCAATGGAAACCACTACTTATGGTGTGGGGGAACTGATAAGCCATGCCATGGATAGAGGCTGCCGTAAGTTTATCGTTGGAATTGGCGGCAGTGCCACCAATGATGGCGGTGTCGGAATGCTGCAGGCTTTGGGGTGTCATTTTTATAAAAAAGATGGAATCGAAATAGGATTTGGAGCAACAGAACTGAAAGACCTGGAAACGATAGATATGGAAGCGTTGGATAAGAGGCTGAAAGAATGTACTTTTGAAATAGCCTGTGATGTGACCAATCCATTATGTGGCACAACAGGAGCCAGTGCTGTGTTTGCACCACAGAAGGGCGCAGACGAGACCATGGTAGTAAAACTGGATGCGGCATTAGCTCATTTTGCTGATGTAACAGAAAAGGCTTTAGGCGTAGACAACCGGGACATGCCGGGAGCCGGAGCAGCAGGCGGACTGGGCTTCGCATTTGCATCTTATCTGGGCGGGGATTTACGTCCGGGCGTAGAGATAGTATTAGATGCGGTATTGCCGGAGAAAGAATTAAGTGAAGCTGATATCGTAGTGACCGGAGAAGGAAGATTTGACGGACAGACTACTATGGGAAAAGCGCCGGTTGGAATTGCAAAGCGGGCAAAAGAAAAGGACTGCATGGTACTGGTATTTGCCGGCAGCATTGAACCACAGGGCGTCCGGAAAGTGCAGGATGAAATGCAGCTTGTAGATGGAGCATTTCCAATTTTACCAGGTGTGATGACATTGGAAGAAGCCATGCAGAAGACAGTGGCATATGAGAATATGAGCTATACGGCAGAGCAGGTATTCCGGCTGATTGGGAACTGTTATATAAAATAATTTCTATGCCAGCCCTTCGTACCCTAGTTCATAGAGCAGCTCATTGGCATCGGAAAGAGCACAGTTTCTTTGCAGGCAGAAAATAATCGCACTGTCCCGCTCCATACGGGCATAGAGAATCGGATAGCCGGTAGCTTTTAAAAGCTGCTGCACTTCCGTAAAGGATAGGTCCATGGCAAAGCAGAGGGCGAGCACTTTGTCACGGGAAGGACGTTTGCGCCCATCAAAAATCTGATAACAGTAAGTACGGTCAAGACCGCTTTTTCGGATGAGAGAAGGCAGGTCTTGATTTTTTGCCTGAATCAACCGGTTCAGATAATCCGAAAGTGAGACCTCGATCAGCTCAGCTTCCTCCTGCTCTGCATAGTTGGAGAAAGCAGGTGTGTTTTTCAAAATATCTAAAAGTTCCTGGGTTGATTTTTTCATTTGGCGAATCCTCTCATTTCTGCTATAGTGATATTGATTATCATAGAATTGTGGGAATGAAAATTCAAGTAGAAAAGGAAAAAGTGATAACAAATGAGTGAAAAATTATATCAGGATTTTCGGCGGCAGCGGCAGATACCGCTTACCGTACTGGGGGGCCAGCCGCCCTATCAGACCCGGTTGATACAGGATGCTGCCACAGGAAAGATTCTGGTTCAAAAAGCAATACAAAAAGACAGTATTCCGGTTTACCGGAAACTGCAGCAATTAGAGAGTCCACATCTTGCAAAGATTATAAGCTGTGAAGAGCAGCAGAACATCGGCATGGTAACAGAAGAATATATCAGCGGTGAGACACTGGATGAGAAGCTGCACCGGCAGGGCGTTATGCCGCCGGAGCTTGTAAAATATTATATCCGACAGTTACTGGAAGCATTGGAGCAGATTCATGCACAGGGAATCGTACACCGTGATATTTCTCCGAAAAATGTTCTCATTTCTACGGATGGAGTTGTAAAATTACTGGATTTTGATATTGCAAGGAGACGTAAGCGAAATCAGAATGCAGACACGACAATTCTTGGAACCGTAGGATTTGCATCTCCGGAGCAGTATGGCTTCCTTCAGACAGATGCAACCGCAGATATTTATGCACTGGGCGTTCTTATGAATGTGATGCTGGAGGGGACGCTGCCAAATGTGCATCTGACTGCCCGGAAACCATTTTGTAATGTGATAAAAAGATGTATAGAGATTGACCCGCAGAACCGCTATCAGAATGCCGGGGAACTTCGGGAGGCATTAAAATTAGAAAATCCGGGTGCTGTAAAAAAGAAAACGATTCTTCCGGGATTCCGGACCGGAGTTGTCTGGAAAGAGATAGTGGCAGTTTTTGTATATCTATTTCTGATTGTGGGAAGCATACAGTTTCTGATGCTGTATGGCAAGACTCCATTGACTTTTTGCCTGGAAGCAATTGCGGTATTCATCTATGCGTGGATATCCTGCGGGGTTGGATTTAATTTCCTTTTGTGGGACACCAAAGTGCCGGGAATCCGCTCCCTGCAGAAGCCGGTACGGATTATAATCCGGATTATACTGGCACTTACTATCTTTTATTTTGGCATGAAGCTGGAAAACTATGTAAAAATAACCTTACTTGGTCTGCCTCTGAAATAGAAAATATCGAAAGTTATCGGGCTATGAAAGATGCCTCCGATTTTGAACACGGCTGAAAATGTATGCTGCCGGCATACCACAAAGCCTTCCGACTCGTATATGATGATTTCATACATAAGAATGATGAAAAACCGGGAGGCAAGAAAATGGAAAAAGTAAAGAAACCGATTTATAAGAAATGGTGGTTCTGGGTAATTATTGTAGTAGTTGTATTTGCAATTGCAGCAGGCGGCAGCGGAAGTGACAAAAAGGATTCGAAAAAGAATTCTGTTGCCGGTACAGAGCAGACGGATAACAAAGACGCAAAGACAAAGGACTCCGATGCAAAAGATGCAGAACCGGAAGAAGATTTATCCACTGTAGAAACAGAATATACCCTTGGAGCAGGTTATTACACCGCAGGTATTGATTTGCCGGTTGGAAAATGTAACCTTACCGCAGTCAGCGGAAATGGAAATATAAACAGCTCCAATCTTCTGAAGGGTGGAGTCAATGAGATGTTCGGCGTGGATGATGGAAATGATCTTTACGAATCATCCTTTAACGGACTTAAGATGAAAGAAAATGTAGTATTTCATATTTCCGGAGATGTAGTTGTACAGGTCAGTTATACAGAAGTGACTGGTGGCATGACCGGAAGAGAATATGATGAATCCCAGGCGGTAGAATTAGGCAGTGGAAACTATACCGCAGGAACAGATTTTCCGGCAGGAACCTATACGGTGACAGCGGTGGAAGGAACCGGAAATGTCAGTTCATCCAATCTGCTTGACGGTGGAATGAATGAGATATTTGGTGTGGATGACGGAAATGGTCTTTATACTTCTGAAGTGAAAAATGTGGAATTCAGTGATGGTGTGGATTTAAAGGTAAGTGGAGTGAATATCCGTCTGGTGCCGGCAAAGGAATAAAAGTATTTACGGAAATATTATAGAAAAGCACAACAGGATTTGCCTGAGGAGGGCAAGGCTGCTGTGCTTTTTTGTGCTTGTGCGAATAGTGAAAAAATATATTCTTATCCGATGTATTTGGAAAGCATTATAACAACGGGAGAAGTTCGCGTTGATTTAAGAAAAAATTATGGTACAATTGCAGTGAATATGAGAAGTTATAAAAAGTTATAAAGACTTATAAAAGAATATAAAAGTTATAAAAGGTTATAAAAACTTATAAAAGGAGTACTCAAAATGACAATCCGTACCGCACAGATGGAAGATATTGATGCAATTACAGCAGTGGAGACAGAATGTTTCCCACCGGCAGAAGCAGCAACAAGGGAAGAATTTGCAGAACGTTTAAAATATTATAAAGACCATTTCTGGCTGATGTTCAATGAGGCACATCTGGTGGCATTTGTAGATGGCATGGTGAGTAATCAGAAAGACCTTACAGATGAAATGTATGTAAAAGCAGAACTGCATGAGGAACAGGGTGACTGGCAGATGATTTTCGGTGTGAATACCATCCCGGCATATCGAAGATGCGGTCTGGCAGAGCAGCTATTAAAAAGAGCTATTGCAGATGCAAAAGCCCAGGGAAGAAAAGGGCTGGTGCTGACCTGCAAGGATAAGCTGATACATTACTATGCGAAATTTGGATTTGAAAATGAAGGCGTATCAGAATCTACCCATGGAGATGTAGTGTGGAACAAGATGCGTCTGACTTTCTAAAAATGGAATATCTAATCAGAAACGGGATATAGAAAGAAGAGAAAAAGATACGAAATAGAAATAAAGAATAATAAAGAAGAAACTGAAATGAGGCAGAACATTGAAATATAAAAAAGTAGTAAAAGGAAGCTTTGTAGACCGCCCGAATCGTTTTATAGCCCATGTTAAGATTGACGATGAGATTCAGACGGTACATGTAAAGAATACCGGGCGGTGCCGGGAATTGCTGCTTCCGGATGCGGAAGTTTATCTGGAAGTGGCAGACAATCCGGCACGAAAGACAGCCTATGATCTGATTGCGGTCTATAAAGAAAATTTTGGCTTAATAAATATTGACAGTCAGGCACCCAATAAGGTGGCAAAGGAATGGCTTGAAACACAGAATTATGATGTAGTGAAACCGGAGTATAAATATGGAAATTCCAGAATTGATTTCTATATGAAGAAAGGGATGCAGGAATATCTGATGGAAGTAAAGGGCTGTACCTTAGAACGGCAGGGAATCGGTTATTTTCCCGATGCACCAACAGAACGAGGGGTAAGGCATTTACGGGAATTGATTGGAGCAAAAAAAGCCGGTTATGAATGTGCTGTGGCATTTGTGATTCAGATGGAAGGCGTAACGGAAGTCCGGGCAAATGAAGAGACACACCCGGAGTTTAAAGATGCGTTAGAAGAAGCGCGGGCAGCAGGCGTAAAAGTATTGTTTCTTATGTGCAAGGTGGAAAAGGACAGCCTCAGAGTAGTGGAGCAGCAGAAGTAAAAAATGTGGTATAAAGAAAAGGTAGTGCGCTTCTATGATTTAGATGGAAATCTGATAGAGGTAAGGAAGCCGGTGAGGTTGGAAGGAAAGATTTAGCCAGCGAGCCAGAGAACTTCGATTCCGCTGACGCTGCATGGAAGTATGGCTGTCGCCACATGAACGGAAAGATTCAGGCATAAGACCGAGAACCGCAACTTCGATTCCGCTGACGCTCCATCTCAGTCGTGGCTGTCGCCACATCAAAAAGAAAGCTTTCAGCCGTTATCAAATAAATTTGAACAGCTGAAAGCCTTCTTTTTTTCTCTGGCTCGTAGCTTGCACGAAAAATTTGCTTGACAAGTGGCGAATCGGCTTATATACTGAATTAGTGTGCATACAAATGCACATTTATCAAATAATAGCACAGGAGGTGAAAATAATGCCAACATTTAACCAGTTAGTAAGAAAAGGACGTCAGACATCTGTTAAGAAGTCTACTGCACCTGCACTTCAGAAGGGCTACAATTCTTTAAAGAAGAAAGCAACTGATACTTCTGCTCCTCAGAAGAGAGGTGTTTGTACCGCTGTTAAGACAGCTACACCTAAAAAACCTAACTCAGCTCTTAGAAAGATCGCCAGAGTTCGTCTTTCCAACGGAATCGAAGTAACAAGCTACATTCCAGGAGAGGGACACAACTTACAGGAACATAGCGTTGTTCTTATCCGTGGTGGTCGTGTTAAGGACTTACCAGGTACAAGATACCATATTATCCGTGGAACTCTTGATACAGCAGGAGTCGCTAACAGAAAACAGGCTCGTTCCAAATACGGCGCTAAGAGACCAAAAGACGCTAAATAAGCTTAGCGCACACCAATAGTATCACAAACAGAGCTAAAGGTAAGTGTTGGAATTATTGTCACATACGATATATTTCCGCACGAACACATTTTAGAGAGACACATGTGAGTACCGTTGAATTAATCGAAACAAATACTACATGACAGGCACAATGACCTGTGATGCAAAACATGATTAAGGAGGGAAGTAACGTGCCACGTAAAGGACATACTCAGAAAAGAGACGTATTAGCAGATCCGATGTACAATAACAAAGTGGTTACCAAGCTTATCAACAACATTATGTTAGATGGTAAGAAAGGTATTGCACAGAAGATTGTATACGGTGCATTTGACAGAGTTGCAGAGAAGACTGAGAGACCAGCTCTTGAAGTATTCGAGGAAGCTATGAACAACGTTATGCCAGTACTTGAGGTAAAGGCTAGACGTATCGGTGGAGCAACTTACCAGGTACCTATCGAAGTTAGACCGGACCGTCGTCAGGCTCTGGCTCTTCGTTGGCTTACACTGTTTTCACGCAAGAGAGGCGAGAAGACAATGGAAGAAAGACTGGCAAATGAGATCATGGATGCAGCAAACAATACTGGTGCATCTGTAAAGAAAAAAGAAGATATGCACAAGATGGCAGAAGCAAACAAAGCTTTCGCACACTATCGTTTCTAATCAGAACGAGAGCATATTTTTTCGGTTAAGAAAATTAGGAGGAAAAAACCTTGGCTGGAAGAGAATATCCGTTAGAGAGAACCAGAAACATTGGTATTATGGCGCACATCGATGCTGGTAAAACAACGTTGACAGAGCGTATCCTTTATTATACCGGTGTTAACTATAAGATTGGTGATACTCATGAAGGTACTGCTACCATGGACTGGATGGAGCAGGAGCAGGAAAGAGGTATTACCATTACTTCAGCCGCTACGACATGTCACTGGACTTTGGAAGAGTTTACAAAGCCGAAGAAAGGTGCTTTAGAGCATCGTATCAATATCATTGATACTCCTGGACACGTAGACTTTACGGTTGAGGTTGAGCGTTCACTTCGTGTACTGGACGGCGCTGTCGGCGTGTTCTGTGCAAAAGGTGGAGTAGAGCCTCAGTCAGAAAATGTATGGCGTCAGGCTGACACATACAACGTACCTAGAATGGCATTCATTAACAAAATGGATATCTTGGGTGCAAACTTCTACGGAGCTGTTGATCAGATTCGTACAAGATTAGGTAAAAATGCAATTGTTCTTCAGTTACCAATTGGTAAGGAAGATGATTTTAAGGGAATTATTGATTTGTTTGAGATGAAAGCTTACATCTACAATGATGATAAGGGAGATGATATCTCTGTAACAGACATCCCAGATGATATGAAAGACGACGCAGAATTATATCATACCGAACTGGTTGAGAAAATCTGCGAGTTAGATGATGACCTTATGATGCAGTATTTAGAGGGAGAAGAGCCATCTGTTGAAGATATGAAGGCTGCCCTCAGAAAAGGTACCTGCGAGTGTACAGCAGTTCCGGTATGTTGTGGTTCTGCTTACCGTAACAAGGGTGTTCAGAAATTATTGGATGCTATCGTAGAATATATGCCAGCTCCAACAGACATCCCAGCTATTAAGGGTGTTGACCTTGAAGGAAATGAAGTAGAGAGACATTCATCTGATGATGAACCATTCTCCGCTCTTGCATTCAAGATTATGACTGACCCATTCGTAGGAAAACTTGCATTCTTCCGTGTTTACTCTGGTGTAATGAATTCCGGATCTTACGTACTGAATGCAACAAAAGATAAAAAAGAACGTGTAGGCCGTATCCTTCAGATGCATGCAAACAAGAGAGCAGAGCTTGAAAAAGTTTACTCTGGAGATATTGCAGCAGCCGTTGGATTTAAGTTTACAACTACTGGTGATACCATCTGTGATGAACAGCATCCGGTTATCTTAGAGTCCATGGAATTCCCAGAGCCAGTTATCGAGCTTGCTATCGAGCCTAAGACAAAAGCTGGACAGGGTAAGATGGGTGAAGCTCTTGCAAAACTTGCAGAAGAAGATCCTACTTTCCGTGCTCATACAAATACAGAAACAGGACAGACCATCATCGCTGGTATGGGTGAGCTCCATCTGGAAATCATCGTTGACCGTCTGCTTCGTGAATTCCACGTAGAAGCAAACGTAGGTGCTCCACAGGTTGCTTACAAAGAGACATTTACAAAGCCAGTTGATCAGGAATACAAATATGCAAAACAGTCTGGTGGACGTGGACAGTACGGACACTGTAAAGTTAAATTCGAGCCGATGGATGCCAACGGAGATGAACTCTTCAAGTTTGATTCTGCAGTTGTTGGTGGTGCTATTCCGAAGGAATACATCCCTGCAGTAGGCGAAGGTATCGAAGAAGCTACCAAAGCTGGTATCCTTGCAGGATTCCCAGTAGTAGGTGTTCATGCTACCGTATATGATGGATCTTACCATGAGGTCGATTCATCAGAGATGGCATTCCACATTGCCGGATCCATGGCTTTCAAAGAGGCTATGGCAAAAGCAGCTCCTGTAATTCTTGAGCCAATCATGAAAGTTGAAGTTACTATGCCGGAAGAGTACATGGGAGATGTTATTGGTGACATTAACTCTCGTCGTGGACGTATCGAAGGTATGGATGACATCGGTGGTGGAAAAATGGTTAAAGCATATGTTCCACTTGCTGAGATGTTTGGATACTCAACAGACTTACGTTCCAGAACTCAGGGACGTGGTAACTACTCAATGTTCTTCGAGAAATATGAGCAGGTTCCGAAGTCTGTACAGGACAAGATTGTTGCATCTAAAGCAAAATAATAAAAATGCTTGAAAAACTCGCAAGTTTTTTATATAATCAGAAATAGCCGAGTGACTTATTAAAATGTAAAAATAAGCGCCCAGAAAGGGCATAAAATTAAGGAGGACGTTTTAAAATGGCAAAAGCTAAGTTTGAAAGAACCAAACCACATTGTAATATCGGAACCATTGGTCACGTAGACCATGGTAAAACAACTTTAACAGCAGCTATTACAGCAGTTTTAGCAGCAAGAGTTGCAGGTAATACAGCTACAGATTTCGCTAACATCGATAAAGCTCCAGAAGAGAGAGAAAGAGGTATCACTATCTCTACAGCTCACGTTGAGTATGAAACAGAGAAGAGACATTACGCACACGTTGACTGTCCTGGACATGCTGACTACGTAAAGAACATGATTACCGGAGCAGCTCAGATGGACGGCGCTATCCTTGTTGTTGCTGCAACTGATGGTGTTATGGCTCAGACAAAGGAGCACATCCTTCTGTCTCGTCAGGTAGGTGTACCTTACATCGTTGTTTTCTTAAACAAATGTGATATGGTAGACGACCCAGAGTTAATCGAGTTAGTAGAAATGGAAGTTACAGAGCAGTTAGAGGAATATGGTTTTGAAGGCTGCCCAATCATCCAGGGTTCTGCTCTTAAAGCTCTTGAAGATCCTAACGGACCATGGGGCGACAAGATCATGGAATTAATGGATACTGTAGATAGCTATATCCCAGATCCACAGCGTGATACAGATAAACCTTTCTTAATGCCAGTTGAGGACGTATTCACAATCACAGGTCGTGGTACTGTTGCAACAGGTAGAGTAGAAAGAGGAACATTACATCTGAATGACGAACTTGAAATCCTTGGTGTTAAGGAAGATGTTCAGAAGACAGTTGTAACTGGTATCGAGATGTTCCGTAAGCAGTTAGACGAGGCTCAGGCTGGTGATAACATCGGTGCACTTCTTCGTGGTGTTAACCGTGACCAGATCGTTCGTGGACAGGTTCTTGCTAAACCAGGTACTGTTACTTGCCACAGAAAATTCACAGCTCAGGTTTACGTTTTAACAAAAGATGAGGGTGGACGTCATACACCTTTCTTCAATAACTACAGACCACAGTTCTACTTCAGAACAACTGACGTAACTGGTGTTTGTGAATTACCAGCAGGTACAGAGATGTGTATGCCTGGTGATAACGTAGAAATGACTATCGAACTGATCCATCCAGTAGCTATGGAGCAGGGTCTTACTTTCGCTATCCGTGAAGGTGGACGTACTGTAGGATCTGGACGTGTTGCTACAATTATCGAGTAATATCGAATAAATACAGTAAAATCAAGGCTCCCGAGGTTTTCCTCGGGAGCCTTTTTACGCTCAAAAATACAGAAGAAATTAGTGTGTGGTTCTAGTTTGGTTCTAAAAATATTCGTTTTTCTATTTGGATGTGGGAAAATTGATTTGAAAGTGGCAAGAAATTTGTCATTGTAAGAAGAAAAATAGATGTTATAATAGGTTTGTTACCGCCCCTAAACTGGTGACAGAAAGGGGGTGCCAAATTGGATATACTTGCATCGTTTATACTCTCCATCATGGCGAGTGTAGTTGCCTACTACATTTGCAAATGGCTAGATGGGGACGAGTAGCTGGTAACTAGCCTGAAAGGATAACTCCACCTTAACGGAGAAGAAACCCCAGAGAGCTGGCACTCTCTGGGGTTTCGTTATGCCCAAATTGGACACTCACATCGCTTTGCCTACACATACTATAACATATGCAGTTGGCATTTTCAAGTATACCCGTCGAAAAAAAATTTATACAAAATCTTCAATGGGAACATTGAATAGCTTCAAAGTATCTTCCAACCACATTTTATATTCGTCCTCATCAATCAATCCATCGGCAAGCTGCTGATTTACCTTGTTCCAGTCTGGAATAAAGGTAGCAATTTGAGCGTTTGGTATGTCTAAAGACAGATGAGCCATAAGTTGATTGTTTTCCTGCGAATAAGTGGTGTTGCCCTTTATCCGTAATCCCCGGCGGTCTAAGTCTATTAAGATAGCAAGAAAATCTGCAAAGGTTTTGATACTCGCTGTTTTGGGTGCAACAACCTTTACTTCTAATAAATCATTCAAGGTTATTCCAAGTATATCACAAAATTTCAGAATTGTTTCAACAGGCGGTTCACTATATCCATTCTCATAATTGGAGTATGAGGAATTTGTCAAAGCAAGTTTTACGGACATATCACGCTGATTGATTCCGGCATTGGTGCGAGCTTGTTTCATTCTTTTTCCAATTTCAAAGTATTCTCCTAAACGCATGATTTCAGCCTCCTTTAGAATACTCTAGCACATGCAGATACAAAAATCAATGTAAAAGTTACAAGGAATTAAATAAATTATATTGACAAACAAGATAATATGTAATAAATTATAGTTACAAGAAAACTTGTAATGATACAAGGGAAACAAAAACTAGAATGGAAGGAGGAGGACAAGCATTATGAAAACAAACTATATGATGACTGCAGAAGATGTGGCAACAGAGTTAGGAATTTCCAAAGGTCATGCGTATAAGCTGATTCGTCAGCTTAATGAAGAATTGGAAAATTCGGGATTCATCGTGGTAGCCGGAAAAGTGCCGAGAGCATTTTGGGAAAAGAAATTCTTTGGCTATCAGGCAACGGTACAGACAGCGTAGAGAGGAGGGGCATATATGCCGGCATACAAGGACGAAAAACAAAATACTTGGTACTGCCAGTTCTATTATGAGGACTGGCAGGGCAACAAGAAGAAAAAGCAGAAGAGAGGATTTAAGACAAAGAAAGAAGCTCTGGAATGGGAGAGAAATTACAAATTGTCTGCCAATGCAAATATGGATATGACAATGGGAGCATTTATAGAGATTTATTTTCGGGATAAAGCAGGGGAGCTGAAGGAACGATCAGCAAAGAATAAGAGATATATGATTGAGGCTCATGTTCTTCCGTATTTTGAAAATAAACCAATGAACAGCATTACGCCATCGGACATTATCCAATGGCAGAATGAAATCAGAGCAAAGGGATTTTCGCAGACCTATCTTCGGATGATTCAGAATCAGATTACAGCATTGTTTACCCATGCAAGCAATATTTATAACCTTGCCAATAATCCGTGCAAACGGGTTAAGAGAATGGGAAAAGCAGATGCGGATAAGTTAGAGTTTTGGACGAAAGAAGAATATGACAGATTTATCAGCGGAATAGAAGTGGGAAGCAGATATTATGTGATTTTTGAAATCCTATTCTGGACTGGCTGCAGAGAGGGAGAAATGCTTGCCCTTACAAAGTCAGACATTGATTTTACGGAAAACAGAATCAGTATTAGCAAAACCTATTACCGGACAGAAAGAAAAGATGTTATTACTACACCTAAAACGGAGCAATCGGTCAGAGTGATTGATATTCCGCAATTTCTGACACAGGAGATAAGGGATTATGTGGATAAGCTCTATGAATTGCCGGACGATGAGAGGATATTTCCGATAGTGGCAGAGGCAGTACAGCACAAGTTGAAGCATAACTGTGAAAAGACTGGGGTTAAGAAAATCAGAGTTCATGATATTCGACACAGTCATGTTGCTTATCTCATCAATCAGGGAGTGCAGCCACTCATTATTAAAGAGCGGTTAGGGCATAGGGATATAAAAATCACATTGAACACTTATGGGCACTTGTACCCGAATCAGCAGAGGCAGGTGGCTGATATGCTGAATCAACAGAGAACTGAAAAAGTCCCAACAGCGGCAACTGTCAGGACTTAAGATAACCGGATAAACCTCTGTTATCCTATGTATTCACAAGACAAGTATAGCAGAGGTTTTCTCCGGTAGCAATCACTAAATGAAATTTGGAGGAAAAGATGACAGAACAGAAGATTGAGTTAAAGATGATTAGAATGTCGGAAGTACAGTCGCAGGAGATTGAGTGGCTGTGGTATCCGTTCATTCCCTATGGGAAGCTAACAATTATTCAAGGTGATCCGGGGGACGGAAAGACAACGATGGTGTTGAATCTGGCGGCAAAGCTGTCAAAGGGCGAAGCACTAGATGAAAATATGAAAGTCACGGAGCCAGTCAATGTAATATACCAGACTGCGGAGGATGGTCTTGCAGATACAGTAAAACCGAGGCTGGAACTTGCAGGGGCAGACTGTGAGAGAATTATTGTTATTGATGAGAGCGACAAATCGCTGTCTATGGTAGATGAACGATTGGAAGAAGCGATTGTAAGGACTGGTGCAAGGCTCTTGATTTTAGACCCGATACAAGCATATTTGGGCGGTGGCATGGATATGAACCGGGCGAATGAAGCAAGGGATATGACAAAGAAACTGGGAGCATTGGCAGAGAAAACAAAGTGTGCCATTATCCTTATCGGTCACATGAATAAGGCTTCCGGCAATAAAGCGGCATATCGAGGCATGGGTTCCATAGATTTCTTCGCAGTGGCAAGAAGTGTAATATTGGTCGGCAGGGTAGAGGGAGAACCGAATACCAGAGCAGTTGTTCAGATAAAAAATAACCTTGCAGCATTCGGGCACCCGAAAGCATTTGCCTTATCAGAGGATGGTTTTAAGTGGCTTGGAGATTATGAGATTACTGTGGATGAGGTGCTTGGAGGTATTACACCAAAGGCAAATAAAATGGAGCAGGCAAAGCAAATGTTACGGGAACTTGCGGAAACACAGAATGCGGTTTTGAGCAACGAAATCTTTGACCGGGCAGATGAACTGGGAATTTCTAAACGAACACTGGAAAATGCAAAGAAAGAGCTGGGTATCCGGGCAAGAAAAATCAATAACGCATGGTACTGGGAATTGGATAAAGTAAAGCAGCAATAAGGGAAGAACGCAACAATGCAGAGTATACAGAAATGCGGTCTTGAACATTGCAAGGTTGCAAAATATATAGACATTGCGTTGTTGCGGTCTTGCAGAAAGGATTGGTCGATTGAAATGAAGAATGTGCAGATTTCGCAGGAACTGTTCTTTTTGCTCGTGAGATATTTTCTCATAGAGCAGGAAGAAACGGAGCCGGAGATAGTTAAGGCATTGGAGAAAAAGGTGGATGCTCTGGTAATGAGAGAGCTGTATACGCAGTATAAAACTGCACCGACAGAGGAAGAAAAGGAAAAGGCACGTAGGGAATATCTGGACAAGCGTGGTGTGCCGGACAGCTTCCGATGGTAATTTCCTTAGACGAATAAAACGGGAGCGTGGCACGCACCCGTATGATACGGTTAAGGGAAAATGGTACGGTGGTAGCGATGACAATGTGACCGGAACGGGCACAACTGCCGCAGGCAGAAAAGCTTCCGGCAGGACGCAAAACCCGATTTATCGGGTTGCATTTTTGATACCGCAGGTGTCAAAAGTGCTTTTGCGTTACTTTCGACGAAAGTAACAAAGCCTGTGCCTATCGGCTCTAAAAGATACAGATAAAAAGAGATGAGAGGTGGTTTTTATTGGAGAGAACGATTAGCGGAATGATGGGGAAAGGCTCTGTAAATCACAACACAAGAGCATTTTCAGCAAAGAATGTAGATAAAGAGAGAAGCCGGGACAATGTGGACTTTTGCCATGAGGATATAAAGGCAGTGTATCACGAATTGTTTGACGAGGCTCTGGAACGGTACAATGCGAAGCAAAAACGCAGTGACCGGAAGATTGAAAACTATTATGAGAAAATCCGGCAGGGGAAGCAGGAGAAACTGTTTTACGAAGTGATTTTCCAAATAGGTAACAGAGATGATATGAATGTGCGAAGTGAGGAGGGGCAGTTGGCAAAGCAGATTCTTTCGGATTTCATGGCAGACTTCCAAAGCCGGAATCCGAATCTTCATGTATTCTCGGCACATCTGCACATGGATGAGGAAACACCGCATATTCACATTGATTTTGTCCCAGTTATTACTGGGAGCAAGCGGGGACTTGATACAAGAGTATCACTGAAAGGGGCATTGGCAGAGCAGGGATTTGAGGGTGGCACCAGAGGAGCAACAGAATGGAATCAGTGGATAGAATCTGAGAAAAAAGAACTGGCGGCAGTCATGGAACGATATGGTGTTGAATGGCTGCAGAAGGGTACGCACAATAAACATCTGTCGGTGCTGGATTATGAGAAGCAGGAGCGAGCGAAAGAGGTTGCGGAGCTTGATAGTCAGCTTGCACAATCAGAACAGGCTTTGCAGACAGCAAGTAAAATGGTAGACAGTCAGCTTGCTCGTGCGGAAGAATTGGCAGAGATGGGAGATAAGTTTCAAAGACGGAACGAGGAAATTAAGGCAGATAATGCAGAATTGGAAGAAGCATATATAGCCACGAAGCAGAGCTATAACAGTTTATCTGCAAAAAATAATCTGCTGATTACCGAGAATGAGGATTTGGAGCAGGAAAAGGAAAGGCGGTTGTCCGGCAACCGGGAATTGGAAAAACAACAGCAGAAGCTTCAAAAAGAACTGGAAACTATGGCAAGTTCTAAGGTCGCTCTAGAGCGTAATGTGAGAGCCTATGATGAAGAAAAACAATGGCAGCTTCCGGAGCCGGGAGTGGTGCAGTCGGCAAAAGCCTTTCGTGAAAAGGTGGCATTGCCATTGATTACAAGGTTAAAGGAGCTTGTAAAAAGCCTGACAATCAAGTGTGTTGGTCTGATGGAGCAGGTGAAGAAGCTGACTGTAAAGGTAAATCAGCAGGGAGAGGATATTGCATGGTACAAGAATAAAATCAAAGAGCAGAATAGCACAATGGAGCATTTGCAGGAGAAAGCGGAGGATTTGGAACGAGTGAAACGGTATGCCGGGGCGGACAAAATACAGGATATTATTGACAATGTGAAAGAAGCGGAACGGTTACAGGCAGAGCAGAAGCGATTGCAGAGAAGTTACCAGAACAGAATGAGCAGATAAGGGGATAGATGGATATGACGGATAAAATCAAGAAAACAGAAGTGTTGGAAAAGCATATCATTGGAGAAAACGGAATCAGTTATACTTTGGGAGAGGATGGTCTGTATTATCCAGACATCCGGCTCCCGGAAGGAACGCATTATGAAATCGGCAGATACGGACGGATGAGAGGGGAGTATCTGAAAGAACATCGCAGATCATTATACATGGAACTGCTGTTAAGTGGAAAACTAAATGAATATCTGTACCAGACAGACGAGGAATGTCATCAGATGATAAAACGGCTGGTAGAGCAGATGAAAACAAAACAGGGAGTGACGGAGCAGATGAAGTCAGAGAATCAAATGCAGTGGGTTGGAATGATGAACAATATCCGGCATTGTGCGGAAGAAGTGGTGTTGAGGGATATAGTATACTTGTGATGTTGACAATCGTGTATTATTTGGGAAAAAGCAGATTTAGATATTAAAATATATCTGATTGTGAAACCCCAGTTAATGAATTAGACAAATGAAAATTTATGAGGGAGGCATTGTATATGCAAGCCCCTTCTTTTGTGCTATATTTTATAAAAATCATTGTAATGTTTTGAATTATTTGGTGTCATATAGGATGTAGGGAACTTAAAGTCGCGATTTAAGGAGTAGAGTAATGACAGATGAAAAAATCATTCAACTGTATTTTAACAGGAATGAAAAAGCAATAGAAGAAACCGCAATAAAATATAGCTCATATTGTTATAAGATTGCAAACAATATTCTTAGAAATAGGCAGGATTCGGAAGAATGCCTAAATGATACATGGATGCAAACATGGGATTCAATACCACCAACACATCCGGTACACTTTAATCTGTTCTTAGCTAAAATTGTGCGAAATCTGTCCTTTAATAAATATAGAAATAAATATACGCAAAAAAGAGGACGAGGAGAGATTGCATTAGTTTTGGAAGAATTGGAAGAATGTTTGGCAGGACATTCAGATGTAGAAGCGTTGTATATTGCAGAAGAATTGCAAGAAACAATAAACACATTTGTCAGAGCATTACCTGAAAGAGAAGGAAATGTCTTTATCAGAAGATATTTCTATTCAGATTCAATTAAGGATATTTCAGTTAGGTATCGTATGTCAGAAAATAATATTCGAGTGATGCTTAATCGCACAAGAAATAAACTGCGAGACAGATTGGAAAAGGAGGGATATCTTTCATGAATAAAGAGGATTTATTTATCGGCTTTGGAAACTTGGATGAGGATTTACTTAGAAGAAGTGAACAAGGAGGACGAAATATGAATAAAAAAAGAAATATAAGCAAAATTGTTAAATATGGAAGTATTGCAGCATGTTTAGTAGTTGTTCTTGGGGTGGGAATCGGTGCTTTTGTAAAGACATCAATTATAAATCGGGAACCTGAGAAAAAAATTGTTGTTGATAATACTGGCGTAGAAGAGAATGATGTCCCATCAATTGACCAGGAAAGATTCATTGCGATTGATACATTATTAGCATCTGCTGATGGTTCGCAATCTGAGCAGGCAATGAAAGGTTGCAAGGTTCAAATTGATAAGTATACTGCGGTATATGAAGCAGTTGCTTCTGTTTCAAGTGAACAGTTGGAAAAGTCAATGGGAAAAGAGGTAGAAGCCAACGAAGAAACATATTATGTATCAGGGCATAATGACTTGCAATATATTATTAGGAAGACTGCCGGAACATATCTGTTATGGAAATTTATGTACTTTGAAAGTGATGAATATCCATTCAAGGATGTTCTTTCTTTGATATATGATGTGCATAATGAACAAGATATAAAAGAAGTTTGTGTGGAACCTTCAGATGTAGATAATACAGATGAAGGAAAAGCATTACAGCTTGAGATAGGAAATGTTTCAATAACTGATTCAGATAGTATTACATCTCTTTATAAAGTATTGAACTCACTTACTTGTTATGGACCTGAAAATTGGGATAGAATTAATTATGGACAAGATGATGGTGGTATGCTGAACGCTGTAAGAAATGGTAGATATCTGACTTTTAGTATGGCAAATGGATGTAAACTAGACAGTTTGAAATATACTGCTGTTTCAGGAACGTTTTATGAATATGGTGGAGTTGCTTATAATGAACTGAGCAAAGAGCAAAAAGACGTAATTGAAGAAATACTAAATATTGATTGTTCCATTTCTGAGCAGCAGGAAACTGAGCAACGGGTTAGTGAGTCAGAAGTAAATACAGAAATACAGGATGCTCCGGCAGATGAAAGTACCTATCAGGAAGCAAGAGATTATTCCGCAGAGTTAACAGATTTACAGAATAGGATTACACAGGCAATGATAAACAAGGAACTTCCATTTGTTACATCATGTGGAATTTATGAAAATCCGGATAGAGTTAAGGCGGTAGTAAATACAGAAGATGAAGATTTACTTGCTAAATTAAGAGCTTTTGATACGACGGGAGAATTGTTGGAAATTGTATATTCGAGCAGAGCTAATGGTTTGGAGCAATTGTAAAAGCACAGTTTGTGCATGCGTGGTTCTACTATGGTTCTAAAAAATATCAAAACCTCTAGCGACGGGCTTCTGGAATTTTCAGAAATCATGTGCTATAATAAATTATCTTATTTTGGATTATAATAATAAGGATGCGAGATATTAGATAAATAGGTAGATTGAAAAATAATTGTTGATTTTCTTTAGAAAGATGCATATAATAATCATTAACAGAACCCAACACGCCTCTCAACGATGCGGACCACGTTGGGTCTTTTAATTTATAAAGGAGAATATTGTATGGGGAATATGAAGGAGCATCAACCACCTATGACAATTGATGAACAGGTAGAAAATCTTAAAAGTATAGGGTTGGTTGTAGAAGACGAAGAGTATGCAAAAAGAATACTAAATGATATTTCTTATTTCCGATTGGTTAAAGCGTATAGTCTTAATCTGAAGCCTAAGAATGGAAATTATAACGAGCAGACGACTTTTAAGCAAATTGTGGATTTGTATTTGTTTAATGCCAATTTCAGACAAATTATTTTCCCGGAAATCGAAAAGGTAGAGATTAATGTAAGGTGTCGAATTGCAAATTATTTCGCACAGCAGTATGGAGTGTTAGGCTACTTAGAAGCTGACAATTTTGCTGAACAGCAGTACCATGAAGAATTTTTGAGGGATATAGAAGAAGAGATAGGCAGAAATTCAAAAGCACCGTTTGTAAGAAATTTTAGAGAAAATTATGAAGGTGGAAATTTGCCGATTTATGCATTGGTGGAAGTTTTTAGTTTTGGAACGTTATCAAAGTTTTATAAAAATATGAAAAATCCAGATAAGAAGGCGATAGCACAGACTTTTGGTGTGGGATATACATATATTGAAAGCTGGTTAGAAAGTATTTCTTATGTGCGTAATATCTGCGCACACTATGGTCGTTTATATAATGCGAAATTATCTAAAACACCGATGCTGTATAAGGAATATGCACAAGCCGGAATTGGTAATAACAGGGTGTATGGCGTTCTTTTGTGTATGAAACACTTATTAAAGAATGACGAGCATTGGAATTTGTTTGTGGATAAAATAGATATGCTTTTTGATAAATATGAATGTGTGCAAATTAGTACAATGGGATTCCCGGAAAATTGGAAGGAATTACTTCAACATAAATAGTGAATGAAGAGGCTGCACACTAGTTGCTTAGTGCGACAGCCCCTTTTTTGCAACTCACACAACCAACAGAGGGAGATATTATGGTTACTTGTAGAGACGTCAATAATTTGGATCTGGATGGAGTAGAACTGCTGGCAGGGGAAGAGGGGCTGGACAGAGTGGTGTCCTGGACATATTTTGTGCAGACGAAGCCATATGAAGATCATATGAATCCTGGCAACTTCGCACTGATTGTAGTGGATTATCTGCGGTTTGACATCGAGAAGACCTTTGAAACAATGGTAGAACTGAATGCACTGGGAATTTCCGGGCTTGCAATATCGATTGTGGATGACCGGGAGAAAATTCCGCAGAAAATGATAGACAAGGCGGTTGAATTAAAATTGCCACTGTTCTATGTCCGCTGGGAAGGCGCAACCTTCGTGGATATTGCACAGAGTATCGGGCAGCTGATACTGGAAACCAATATTACAAATAAGCGTACCGGGGACTATTTATATAATCTACTGTTTGGATATGAAGTAAATGATAAATATATTGAAAAAATATCCAGCCAGTTTGGACTGGCTTTTGACCGGGCATACCGTGTTGGAATCATTGTAATTGACCGGAAATATGGAATTAACCTGGAGCAGGATGAGCATACTTATCTCTATTATACGGACTGTCTGAACCGGGAAGTAATGCATATGGAAAATCGTCCGATGTATATGCGTTTCTTAAATAAATTTGTGCTGCTGTTTGAGGCAACGGAGGATAAGGAGACAGAACGGCAGATTGAACAATTGCTAAAGAAACTGGACAGCCGCCCGCAGTTCGCTGGGCTGATACACAGTACCTGTATTTTGGGCGCAGCCTATACGGATCCGTCTGAATTTGGCAAGAGCTATCAGGAAGCAAAAAATCTGATTCCAAAGAAAGATTATCTGCCGAATCCTACTAATAAAAAAGTGCTTAGTGCCAGTTCCATGGGCATTTATAAATATATGTTTAACAATGGAAATCAGCAGGAGATATTGGACTACTGCAATGACAAATTAAAGAAGCTTGAGATGTATGACCAGACCAATGGGGCATTTCTGGTGGAGACACTGCTGACATATTATATGAGTGGATTTAATGTGGGAAAGACAGCAGAGGCTTTGTATATCCATCGGAATTCCCTGCAGTACCGCCTGAAGAAGATAGAAGAAATATTGGAGGTTGACCTGGAAGATTCCATGGAATATCTCGATATTGTAAACTGTATTCTGGTAAAAAGATTGATGTTTAATTAAGATACTGTGCAAAATGCACAATCAAATTGTGCAATTTGAAAGTTGAAAAGAAGAAGAAGAAAGTATACTATACTGTCTATCAGCAAAGACGCTTTGAGAGAAAGAAATCTCAAGCGTCTTTTTTGATACTCTAGAGAAACAAAAAGTCGGCTTCACATTTGCATTTAAGGAGGAACATATTATGAATAAAAGAAAATTATTAGCATTGGTACTGACAGGAGTTATGGCAATATCTACATTGGCAGGATGTGGTTCATCAGATACAAAAACATCCGATACAGATGTGAAAACCTCAGAGACAGCAGAGACATCTGATAAGAATGTATTAAGAGTTGGAATGGAATGTGCATATGCTCCATTTAACTGGACACAGGACAGTGATACAACACCGGATGGAAGCAAGGCGGTTCCGATTTATGGATCTGACTATTATGCATATGGATATGATGTGGCAGTAGCTCAGAAGCTTGCTGATGAGATGGGAATGGATTTAGAGGTTCATAAAGTAGAATGGTCTTCCATTGGAATCTCATTAGATGCAGGAGATTATGATGTAATCATTGCAGGAATGGGAAAAACAGCAGAAAGAGAAGCTTCTTATTCATTTACAGAACCATATTATTATAGAGATAACTGTATCGTAGTAAAAAAGGGAAGTGCTTATGAAAATGTAAAAGGACTTTCTGATCTGGCAGGAACCGGATGTAAAGTAACAACACAGTTAGGAACCGGCTGGGTACCTCTTTTAGACCAGATTGAAGGTGCAGAACAGACAGGAAATTATGAGACAACATCCGAATGTTTCATGGCAATATCCAATGGCGTTGCAGATGTATGTGTCGTAGATTTGCCGACTGCACAGTCAGCAGCACTTACCAATGATGACCTTGTGATTATCCAGTTAGATGAAGATGATTCTTTCACCGGTGATGATGAAATGGTAAATGTATGTATCGCTACCAGAAAAGATGATACCGCATTAAGAGATAAAATCCAGGATGCGATGGATGCCATTGGCTGGAATGATAAAGCCAAAATGGATGAGCTGATGGATACTGTTCTGACACAGCAGCCGGCAGCAAACTAGAAATATTTCCAGCGTGAGCTGAGTAACAGATAAAGTGAGGTAGAGAAATATGTTAGTAGAAAATCCGAGTAATTCGTTAGAGTGGATGATATTTTTAGCCCAGAAATATGCAAGTATGTTTATCAAAGGAACCTGGCTTACGCTGGAAATTGCTGTAATCGGAACGCTGGTTGGTTTTGTGTTAGGCTATATTGTCGGACTTGTAAATGATGCAAAAATCAGCGAGGGCGATAATGTTTTCAAGAAGCTTCTGATGCGGCTTTTGAAAATCATTTTTACCGTATATGTGGAAATCTTCCGTGACACTCCAATGATTGTTCAGGCAATGATTGTATACTATGGAATAAAAATGCTGGGAGTAGAAATGACACCGGTATTTGCAGGTATTGTGGTAACGGTATTAAATACCGGAGCTTACATGGGTGAGACAGTACGTGCCGGAATCGGCTCCATTGATATGGGCCAGCGTGAAGGCGCATGGGCAATGGGAATGTCGCCATTTAAGGCAATGTTGTATGTGGTACTGCCACAGGCATTTAAAAATATTATCCCGGAGATGGCAAATACTTTCCTGACAAACCTGAAGATGACATCCGTATTAAATGTAATTGCAGTACAGGAACTTTTCATGGCTGCAAAAACAGTCGGAGGAAATTATTACAAATACTTCGAGTCATACCTGGTAATTGCAGTGATTTACTTTGTATTGTGCTTTGTCTTTGATAAGATTTTCAAATTTATTGAAAAGAAAATGCAGGGCAAGACAGATTACGCACTGGCAATTGAGTATATGGATAATCAGTAGGAGGAACGGATATGGGAGAGAAAGTAATTTCAATCAAAGATTTGAGCAAATCATTTGGGAATCATGAGGTTTTAAGAAAAATAGATATTGATATAGAAGCAGGAGAAATTATCTGTATAGTTGGTTCTTCCGGTTCCGGAAAGTCAACGCTGCTGCGGTGTATCAATAAACTGGAGCGGCAGACCTCTGGTAAAATCCTTTACCATGATAAGGAAGTCCGGAATGTACAGAAGGACATCAATGAATACCGCTCCAGGGTGGGAATGGTATTTCAGTCCTTTAACCTATTTAACAATATGACTGTATTGCAGAACTGCATGCTCTGCACCAGAAAGGTGCTTCATATTTCCAAAGAAGAGGCATTTAACCGGGCAATCACACATTTAAAGGATGTAGGAATGGCTCCTTATATCAATGCAAAACCATCACAGCTTTCCGGAGGACAGAAACAGAGGGTTGCCATTGCAAGGTCTCTTTGCATGAATCCGGAAGTACTTCTTTTCGATGAGCCGACTTCTGCACTGGACCCGGAAATGGTAGGAGAAGTATTAAATGTTATGAAAGAGCTTGCTAAGACGGGACTTACAATGATTATTGTTACTCATGAGATGGCATTTGCAAGGGATGTGTCCACCAGAACCATTTTCATGGATTCCGGCTATGTGGCAGAGGATGCAGCTCCATCCGAACTGTTTACCAATCCGAAGAATCCGAGAACACGGGAATTCTTAAGTCGTTATTTAGCAGGTTAAAGGAGGACAGAAAATATGGAGAATTTTGTAATAACCTTTGCAAGAGGATTCGGAACAGGCGGAAAGGCGATTGCTTCCCAGCTGGCAAAGGAGTTAGGTATTCACTGTTATGAAAACCGAATCTTAACGCTGGCAAGCCAGCTCAGTGGACTGGATGAGAATATTTTTCAGGAAGTAAATGAAAAAATGAGGGAGACCAGTGGATTTTCCAGCTTTTTAAGAGGGCTGCCACGGTCAAGACGTTACATTTCCAGAAATGAAAAATTCGTATCGGATGACAAGCTGTTTGAATATCAGAGTGAAATTATCAAAGATCTGGCAGAAAAAGAGTCCTGCGTCATCGTCGGAAAATGTGCCGATTATGTACTGAAGGGCAAACCAAATGTGGTGAGCATCTATATTGAGGCACCGAGAGCATTCTGCGTGAACCGTACCATGGAAAATATGGGCGTAACCGAAGAGGTTGCTAATGCAACCATAGAGCGGACGGATAAATTCCGGGCAGATTATTATGAATATTACACCCATGGAAATTACTGGACAAACCCGGTCAATTATGACATGACATTAAACAGTGAGCGGGTCGGCGTGCAGAACTGTGTAAAAACCATTGAGCAGTACCTGATTATCAAAGAGCTGATTACACCGGATATGATACATCCGGCAGGAGAATTAAAATAAGAGTTTGGGATAAGAGTTTGAAGTAAAAAGTTTGAAATAAAAGTTCAAAATAAAAGTTCAAAGTAGGAACAGAGTTGGAAAAATAGAAAAAGACAGAAAAAAACAGGAACACCGAAACTGGAACGGAGCTCCTGTTTTTTTGCGGCAATAAGAAAATGCTGGTGGCAGCTTCTACAGGGATTGTTTTATTGCGAACAAACTGGATTTTATATATAATGAAGTAAAACAACTCGGGAGAAAAATTGATGGAAGCAGGAATGATTACAACAGTGCTTTTGGTAGCATGTGCAACTATATGTATTGGCGTTGGTATCTTTTATTTTTTTATTAATAATACGAAAAACAAGGGGCGGATTTGTATCCTGCTTCTGGGAATAGGAGGAGGAATCTGGGCACTGGGTTCAGCATTGTATGGAAATTGTACGGATGACAGATTGGCACAGGATTTCTTTTGCATGACAATTGTGGGCTTTAATTTATATGTCATTGCGATTGTAATTTATGTGGCGTGTCTGACTGGTGTAAAAATAAAGGGGTATGGCCTGATGGTTGGATTAGGAATACTGACATCTCTGGTGGATGGTGTTTCTTTTGGAAGTATGCGGATCCGCCATTTTTACAGGGTCAATGGAAGAACCTGCTTTACCACAGAATTTCATGGCAGCGTGTTTTATCACTGGATGTATATTATGCTTTGCTTTTTGTGCTGCATCTATATTGTACTATATTGGTCGAAGAAAATTATGCGTAAAAGTCAGAGAAAATATGTGGCATATATCATTCTGGGAAATACAATTATGCTTCTTTCGGCAATTCCGGATACGGTGTTGCCATTTTATGGAATTAAATCTTATCCCAGTTCGGTTTATGGTGTAACAGTTTCATTTTTAATGACTGTATTTTTTAGTATCCGGTATGATACTTTTGGAATATCAAAATTAACAGTTTCAGATTATCTGTTTAATCAGATTGACTATGGTGTGATGGTATATGATTATCAGAGAACACATATTTTACATAATACAAATGCAGAAGTGTTGTTTGGCGCAGATGTGGAACAGCCTTTTGAAGAACTGGTAGCCTGCGGGGGCAAAAAGGAAGAATTTGCAGAACAGCTTTATCAGGGAAAATTAGAGCACTGCAAGGTGAAATGCCTGCAGGGCAATCAGATTTTATCGGTAACGTCTTCGATGGTCTGCGATGAATATGGCGAGATGCAGAACACTATCGTAACACTGGTGGATATTACTTACGAAGAAGAACTTTTAGAGCGGCTCCGGGTGTCAGACCGGGCGAAGACCGATTTTCTTACGAATATGTCCCATGAAATCCGTACGCCAATCAACGGTATTATGGGAATGAACAGTATCCTGCTCCGGCAGATTGATACGCTGCCAAGGGAGAAGATTGCAGAGTATGCAGGAAATATGCAGCGGGCCAGCAGAACCCTGCTTGCCATTGTAAATGACATTTTGGACATTTCCAAAATTGAATCCGGAAAGATGGAGCTGCTTTGCGAGGGTTATGAGCTGGCATCCCTCATCAATGACTGTTATACGATAGTTGCCTCTAACTGCAAGAAAAAGAATCTGGATCTGTATATGGAAATTGATGAGAATCTTCCATCCATTTTATATGGAGATGATGTCCGCATCCGCCAGGTTGTAAATAATTTCCTGTCCAATGCGGTAAAATATACCAAGCGTGGTCATGTAATTTTAAAAATTTCTTATAGCAGGATAGACGAGGAAAATATCAACCTGCGTATCGATGTAAAGGACAGCGGAATTGGAATCCAGAAGAAGGATATGGAGAACCTTTTCCAGAATTTCACAAGATTAGAAGAGCATAAGAACCGCAATATCGAGGGAACCGGACTGGGACTGAGCCTGACGAAACGTCTGGTAGATATGATGCACGGAGAAGTGCTGGTAGAAAGCCGGTATGGTGAAGGCTCAACATTTACGGCAATCATACCGCAGAAGGTCATCTGCGAAGATGGCATTGGTGATATGAAGCAGATTTTCGAAAACTATGAGCTTTCTGTCGGTGCTATGATGCCGGTACCCCAGTTTGCCGGCGTGCATATCCTTGTGGTGGATGATATGGAAATGAACCGCATTGTGGCAAAAGAGATGCTGCTGCAGACTGGTGCAATCGTGGATGTGGCAGGCAGTGGGGAAGAAGGACTGACTCTGATGAAAGAACAGCACTATGATCTTATTTTCATGGATCAGATGATGCCGGATATGGATGGCATTGCCACCTTTGAGGAAATGAAGCGAATGAATCATCAGAATAAAACTACACCGGTAATTGCCATGACAGCCAATGCGGTAAAAGGAGCAAAGGAAATGTATCTGCAGCATGGATTTGCCGATTATATTTCCAAACCGATTTTTGAAGAGAAGATGTGGAAGATACTGGAACGTTTTCTGGTGGACAAGCAGACAGAGGCAGTGGAAAAGAAAAATTCTGACGGTGGAGCAGATGAAAATAAGAAATCATTGCAGGAGCGTTTTCCGTATCTTGATACGAAGCAGGGAATGTCCGTATGCATGGGAGATGAAGCGTTTTATTTTAAGATATTAAAAGTCTATCTGAAAGATGAGATGGTGGATACTCTGCAGCAGGATTATGAGGCAGGGGACTGGGCGCAGTATCAGATTCATGTGCATGGACTGAAAAATATGTCTGCGAATATCGGAGCCATGGAGTTGTCTGGGCAGTTTAAGGGATTAGAGTATGCCATCAAGAATCATGACATTCCGGATACGGATTATATCCGAAGTCATCATGATAAAGTAATGGAGGCATACCAGGAGCTCTTATGGCGGCTGGAGCGGGATATCTGAGAAGGAGGAAGACAAACATGGTAAAAATCGACTTAATTACCGGCTTTTTAGGTTCCGGTAAAACAACATTTATAAGAAAATACGCCCAGTATCTGATGGAACAGGGCATGAATATTGGAATCTTGGAGAATGACTATGGCGCAGTAAATGTGGACATGATGCTGCTGCAGGATTTGATGGGAGATAACTGTGAGCTGGAAATGGTAGCCGGAGGCTGTGATAAGGACTGCCACAGAAGACGTTTTAAGACAAAGCTAATCGCCATGGGCATGTGCGGATATGACAGGGTGCTGGTGGAGCCATCCGGAATTTTTGATGTGGACGAATTCTTTGATGCATTGCGGGAAGAACCGCTGGATCAGTGGTATGAGATTGGAAATGTAATTGCAATCGTAGATGCCAAGCTGGAAAAAGAGCTGTCTGATGAGGCAGATTTCATTCTGGCATCAGAGGTGGCAGATGCAGGCTGCATTCTATTAAGCCATGCTGATGAAGCTACAGCAGAAGAAATGGATGCAACGGTTGCACACATCAACGAAGCCTTGGAGAAGATTCACTGTAAGAGAAGACTGGGAAAAGAGATTCTGCGTAAGAGTACACCGCAGCTTACTTCGGAAGATTTGCATCGGATTATGAGCAGTGACTATGTGATGGAAAATTATGAGAAAATGGATCTGGAGGAACACTCCGGCTTCGAGTCACAGTATTTTATGAATGTACCTATGACGGCAGAAAAATTGCAGAAGGTCGCAAAAGAAATCTTAGAAGACAGTTCCTGCGGAGCAGTATTTCGGATTAAGGGATTTATAAAAGCAGAAGATAATTCCTGGATACAACTTAATGCTACCCATAACGGAGTGCGGATGGAACCGATTCAGGAAGGCCAGGAAGTTATTATTGTAATCGGAGAGCATTTACAGCGGGATAGAATCGAAGCTTATATCGGAGCGGAGAGTGTATAAAGTCAAAACGATACTATAGTGTACGAATGAATAATACAAATGTACAATATAATGTACAAAAACATACAATATATTCTATTAATTCTCATGAACAGACTGAAAAAAGCAGAAAAAACAGGAAAATGCAACTTTTTGGTAAGTTGTAAAATTGAAGTTAACAAGAGAAATTAATCTCATGTTGGCTTCAATTTTTTTTATGCCAAGAGCAGCATGTAGATGATTTTCTACATGCTGCTCTTGTTGGTTTAGGAGGAAAAACTATGGCAAGAAAACTGCGCCGCTTAACTTATGAAGACCGTTTAATACTTGAAAATATGCTTAAACAGGATACACCACTTGTAAAAATAGCGGAGGAAGTTGGTGTAACCAGGCAGTGTATTTACAAAGAACTTCAAAGAAATGGAAAATTAGAAAATAGAAGAAACTACAATGCTGACGAGGCTCAGAAACGTCTGCTTGCAAAGTGCTGATGTTAAAAAATATCAATACAACTTAAAACAATTATTTATTTCTTAGTTATAAAAAGTAGGACAAATGAAAAGGAGAACTTAGATGCTGCAGATTATAAAAGAATTAGGAAATATGAAGGGACATTCGGATGTTGAAATCATCGAACTCGAAGAATTAGGGCGTGTATCATTAAGCGGCTGGAACGGAGAAGAGTATTGCCGATGCTGGAAATGCAATGAAGATGGATATGAAAAAGAAAAAGGTAGTACAAGCTTCTGTTTAAAACCTAAATATGAACCGGATAACACTGATGATGAAACAGGAGAAGTACTCAGCTGGAATCGAACAGGTTTTGAATTAAAAATGTAGGACAAAGTAGAAGCTCCCGTACCCCAGCAGGTAGAGGGACGGGCACTGTGAAATAGAATGGAAGCTCCATTGTCAGTCGGTGCCTATGATGTCGCTGGTTCGAATCCAGCCGGGAGCATTAAAAGCAATTGTGCTTAGTAATAAAATAAGCCGTACCGGAATTCGGTACGCAAGGAGGGTCATATGGTAACAATAACAATCAGTAACTTAAAAGGTGGTGTTGGCAAAACTACATCAGCTGTAAACATTGCCTGGTCACTTGCTTACGAAGGAAAGCATGTATTAGTGGTGGATGCAGATCCACAATGCAATCTTACTCCTTTTTTCCAGCGGGATAATTCAAAGAGTCATACTATTGCAGATTTACTGGAAAAGCCGGAGAACTTCCGAAGTTGCATCTGCAGGAGTCGTTTGAAGAACATTGACATTATAAAAGGGTGCACAGAGATATTAGAAGCAGAGAGAGAAGAGGAAGAAGCGTTATTTGGAGCATTTAAGAACATTCAGAAGGAAAAGGGGGATATGTACGATTATATGATAATTGACACAAGACCTTCTTTTAGCGGATTAACCGAAGCAGCAATATTGGCAGCAGATATCCTTCTTACACCGGTATGCTTGGATAAGTTTTGTCGCGATAACTTAGCCTTAGTAGACACATACCTTGATTCTGTTCCAAACAACATCAGACCAGTATGGAAAATATTTGTCAATAAAGTATATCCAAAACGAAAGGTACAGAAAGCTATAGTATCAGACCTTTGTAAAAAGCACGACTATCCGATCATGGAATCATGTATAACTGGCTCGGAAACAGTAAATACGGCATTGCAGTTGTACAAGCCGGTGCAAAAGCATAGAAGTGGATGCAAGGTGTGTGTTGATTATATGAACCTTGTCGATGAGATTGAGCATATGGAGATAGAGCGGAGGGATGATTAATGGCAACTCTTGGAGAAATGTTCGCAAATGAAAATGTGAAAAAAGTGGAGACTCACCCACAGCGTGTGACAAAATGGATTCATTATACAAAATTGTGTGATCACCCTGAACAATATTGTAATGAGAAGAATAAGGAAGAAATCATTCAACTTGCAAGGCTGATTGAGGCTTGTAGTCAAGTGTTAGATAATGTATTGTGTCGCAAAATAAATGATGACCAGTATGAAATTATTTCCGGGCACAAGAGGAGAAGAGCCTGCAAGTATTTAGTAGAAGAAGAAGGAAAAGAAGAATACGGTTTTATCCCATGTTATGTCGAAATTATAAGTAATGTTCAGGCTGAATTCCAGATGTATGTATCAAATAGTTATCACGAAGAGTCGGATTATGAAAAGATGCATAAACTGGGGCGTATGAAATCTCTTTTAGAAAAACATCCAGAAGAATTCCCCAAATTGCAAACAGGAAGAATGGTAGAGCGGCTTGCTAGAGAGCTACATATAAGTAAGACTACGACAGGCGAATTCCTTAAAATGTCTAAAAATCTAGGCGAAAATGCAAAAACAGCATTTAAGGGAGGAGTAATAAACAAGAGCGCAGCATTTGAAATGGCAGCGCTTCCAGAAGAAGAACAGAACAAGCTGCTTGATGCTGGGGTTACAGCACAAAAGGACATCAAAATTTATAAGGAAGAAAAGCTGGAACCCGCAGAGGAAGAAATTAAGCTTTTTTATGAAATGTACATAAAAAAACATGATAAGAACAGGGATGAGCTGAAAGAATATCTGATAAGAACATATGGAAGATGCCATTCTTGTGGAACAGGTGGTGCAATTGATTTTTCATGCACTCCTAAAGGCGTTAAGCTTAATAAAAGCATGGAAATCACTTGGGCTAAATTCGTAAAAAAAATTAATGAGTATTATCCCGTTGAAAAAAATAAAGTGGTAATTCCAGCCACAGAACCAAAAGTTGGAGAGAAGGTTGTACCGGAATCCGGTACAGATACTTCGGTTGCCAGCCCGACAGAAGATAATAATATAGCAGGACAGCTTTGTGTGGTAGATGTGGACATGAATGTAGAGGAAGATATTGCGATAGAAAATAAATTAAAAAAGGACGCATATCGAATGCATACAGCAACCACGCCAATACATAGTAGCGAACCTGACAATAGTGAATACACGCTAATGTATTTTCTACACGAGCAGGAAAGAAAGCTGGTTGAAATGGAAAAAGCTACAACAGCAATACCAATACAAAACATGTCCGAGTCTACATTAAAAGCATTGAAAAGACAGCGAACGATTGTAGAAGCTCTTTTGACCTTGGCTGAAATTAAAGAAACATCCACTATAAAAGAAAGAACTGTAAAGCTGATGCAGCCAGAGCTTCCAATATTTCACAATACGGAAGAACGCAGAGAATGGCTTTTTGCATTTAAAGATTGGGGTGTTTGGTATACAGATGAAAAAATAGGATGTACTTATTATAGATACATTTTCCAAAACGAAACAACTTTGATTGCAGAGGTATATGAAAAAGAGGATGAGGAGGATGTATATTTTCATCTAGTTGGCGGACCGAAGGAAAGGGAGACAAATGTATTTGGTGTGCCCCAATATCCATATCATGAAAGTTATAGCAGACAAGATGATAGTGTGGCAGAACTGTTAGAATTTTTAAAAGAAATACAGAAGTAACCAGGATTCTTCGTATGCATCCGGGGCAGTATCCCGGATGCATGACGTAGCCGCAAAGGAAAAGAATCCTTTTGTACCGAATTTCGGTACACATATGACCCCATCCCGGCTGCAGTATACTGTGGTCGGGATACAAAAGGCTCAAAAGGAGTAGCGGTTTTATGGAAATGAAAATGACAAAGATGACAGAGGACAGAGTAAAAAACATCCTTCGATTCCGGAATTCTAAATTAAAAAATATACATCAAAAAATGATTTCCCTCTACGAGGATGCAAATGACACTGATTCAGTGCTGGAGACAGTGGCACTGCCAGCTCAAAATATAAGCGGAATGCCAGGAGCAAGGGGAGAACACAAAGACCTCGGAAATGTGCTGATCAATTATCAAAACGAGCTTTACCGGAGAAATGCCGAGATTCGGGAAATGATGTGGGCACTTTCACAGGAAGAGCAATCAATAAACCGGGTGTGGGCTTGCTTACATGTACTGGAGGAACCTTATTATGATATTATCCGACGCTTATATGTTGTTGGAGAATTATACCAAACGGTAGAGCATGAAAGCGGATTGACACACAGTTATTTTGACAAAAAAAGGATGGAAGGCTTGCAGCTTATTATTGCATATTATGAAAGCGGCGAAAGCATATCAAACCTCATGTACAAATATCGAAGTAAAAAAAAGGGTAGCAAAAAGAAAAAGATGCAGAATAGCTTTCAGCAAATAAGTCTGGAAGATTTAATGAAGGGAGATAACCAATAGGATGAATAAAGCTCATAAAGTGGATAAAGAAATTAAATTTTTGATAATTATAATCATGATTGGCATTATATTTGGAGTCCTTATAGTTAAAGAAATGTATAGTATTGAGATTGCCAATAGGAACGCTAGAGCTACTGAACGTTTGGAAGATATTACTAAAGCTGGATATGATGAATGTACGTTATATGGTGATGATTTGTTTGTATCTGAAGGAAAAATGTATATGTACAAGTATGATGCAGATGGTCGGGTGCATATTTTTTATATAAATGATGTTGCAGAAAAATAGAGGAGATATTGAAACTTATCAAAATGATAAAAGGGGGTGTTCTAACAATGCAGGATGTTGTAAGGATATTAACACCAGTAGCTATTTTTTTTGCAGGCACTTTATATCTTGCTCTTATGAGAGATATTATGGAAGAACCGAGTGAAACACATATTACTGCAGAAGAACTTATACGAAGAGAGTACGGAGATTGTGCTTTTTTCGATGATAAAACATTTATATCTGATGGAAAGCTGTATAGATATAAGTACGATAAAGATGGTCAGCTTCATGTTTTTTATGAAGAGGATGTCACAGACAAGGTGATTACCGGAAAGGGGAAAGAGAAGCAGGATGAATAAAAAGATCATCAAGATATATTTATGCGGTTTAACATTAATGTTTATGTTTGCAGTTATGTTGGCGTGCTGCGCAAAATGTGTTAGTACAGAAACGTCAACTGTACAGGTAAAAGTAACGAATGCATATCATAAAGCTTCTTATACAACGATGTATTATAGCCCTGCAACCAAAACAATGCTGCCACAAACACATGCAGCAGTTTACAAAATTACTGTTGAATATGATGGCACAGAATACGATATTCGGGGTAGAGATACATATTACAAATATTCAGATTCTATTGGAGAATCTGTTAATGGCATATTAGAAACAAAGAAATATGATAATGGGACAGTAAAGTATAATATCGTTGACTTAGAGTAGTATATCTGACGGAAAGCTGTATACGTATAAGTATGATAAAGATGGTCAGCTTCACGTTTTTATGAAGAAGATGGTATGGAAAAACAAATAGCGAGGAGAAATGATAATGAAATGGATATCAGTAAATGAAAAGTTGCCGCTAGAACCAGTTAATCAGGTAGATACTCTGGACAAGATTATGGAAGCTATTGAGGCAGAAGAACTTGTTGAATATCTGGTAGTAATTGATGGAGCTGAGAAGGCAACCACCTTATATTATACCGGAGATGGAGAATTTTTCGATGCGGTAACACAAGACCTTTATCCAGTAATTGCATGGGAAGAGTTGCCAGGTGTTCCTGATAGAATTGAAAACAAATCTGAAGAAACTGGGAAGGAAGAATATTTTAGTGATAAAGAATATGAAAAGAAGCAGTTGTTCGATGTAAGTGTAATGATTGGTTGCTTAATAATCAGATGGATAACTAAATATTATAGTGTAAGTCTAATTTGTGACTGCTTCATGGTGATAGTTTTGATTGATTTTTTGACCAATAAAAATATTTACCAACAAAGGAAGAAACGAAAATGAAGATAATAAAAGTATCTACAGACTTGAAAATAGAGGAATGTGATTTTCTGGAAATGAATTATCAGGAGCAATTAAAGATAATAAATAAACTTATTGGTAATGATTGCAGCGACTATGAAATTGTTTATCCGGTAAGGCTTTATACCGAACTTGGAATGAGTAATAACCCGGATATAGAACCGAATAAAAGTGTATGCATGTTGGTGGATGAAGAAGGATTATCCAAGGGCATTGATATAAATATAGTAGGAAGCTATCTTTATCGAACCGATTTGCATGGAAATCCAATAGCAGGGAACGTTGTATTTGCTGGATTGACCAGACGAGAAGGAGTTCTTCAAATATCTGCTCTTCAGGATGACACTGAAAAGGAGCTTATGTTGAAGCTGACATATTTGATAACATGAACACAGAAATTTTTCCAGATTGCGGGATTATGTGCTATCTGAATTTGAAGTAAAAATATTTTTAAAAAAATTGAATGGCAATCGTACATATTGTAATTAGAGCTCTAGTATTCAAGGAGGGAGGTCGTACAGTATGGTAGAAATCATAAAAAATATCATGATTGCCATTTGGGCGAATTTATTAACAGAGATGTTAAAAAAGAAGTTCAAGTAATTTCATAAGAAAGGAGGCGAACCTCCGGCCGGGGTAACGATATATCGGGTTCCTTTGAAAAAATGAAACAAGTATTGAAATATACGGGGGCAAAATTCCGAATAGCAAATTGGATAGTGAGTAACATGCCAAAGCATACGGTGTATTTGGAGCCATATGCAGGAAGTCTGGCGGTATTGTTTAATAAACCACGGTGCCACATAGAGACAGTAAACGATCTGAATGATGAAGTAGTGAATTTCTTTCAAGTTTTAAGGAATAATCCTGATGAATTGAAACGGATGATAGAACTTACTCCATACAGCAGAACCGAGTATGACCTATCTTATCAGGAATCCAATGTGAATGTTGAGCGGGCAAGGAGATTTTGTGTCAGATGTTGGCAAGGGTTTGGTTGTTCAAACCTATACCATAATGGATTCAGAAGCGGTCAGCAGACGAATAGCCCTAATCCAGCAAAAGCATGGGCAGAATATCCAGATGTCATTGCTCAGGCATCAAAGAGATTGAAAGGTGTTCAAATAGAGAATCTTCCAGCGATAGATCTTATCAGACGCTATAACACATCGGATGTTTTTATATACGCAGATCCGCCGTATTTACAAAACACTAGAAAAAAACATTTGTACAAGTATGAGATGACGGATGCAGATCATCTTGAAATGTTAAAAGCATTAGAGGAGCATCCAGGACCAGTGATGATAAGTGGATATGAAAATGAGCTTTATAATTATGTACTTAAAGGGTGGAGAAAAATAAAAAAAGATACGCTGGCAGAAGCTGGAGTAAAAAGAGAAGAAGTTCTGTGGATGAATTATGCTGATGCGCAAATGTCGTTTGAAGCGGACTTTCCGGAGGTGATGCCATGATTAACGGAGAACTGATAGTAGACAACTTCGCCGGTGGCGGCGGAGCATCAACCGGAATCGAATTAGCAACCGGATATAGTGTTGATATTGCAATCAACCATGATCCAGAAGCAATCAAGATGCACAAAGCAAACCATCCGAATACAAAGCACTATTGCGAAAACGTGTGGGCGGTTGATCCGGTAAAAGCCTGTAAGGGGCATCCGATAGCACTTGCCTGGTTCTCCCCAGACTGTAAGCATTTCAGCAAAGCGAAGGGCGGCAAGCCAAAGGATAAGAATATCCGTGGTCTTGCGTGGGTAGCCTGCAGGTGGGCAGGGCTTGTTAGACCTAGAGTAATTATGCTGGAGAATGTGGAAGAATTTAAAACATGGGGACCTTTGAATCGACGGCATCATCCAATTAAGAGTAAACAAGGAAAAACATTTGAAAAATTTGTACAGCAGCTTACTGATTTAGGTTACGACGTAGAATTCCGGGAACTGGTAGCCGCTGATTACGGAGCACCCACCATGCGGAAACGATTTTTTATGATCGCGCGGTGCGACAGCAGGCCGATTGTTTGGCCGGAACCAACACATGCACCAGCAGATAGCGAAGCAGTCAAAGCAGGACTTCTCAAACCGTATGTTGGAGCATATACGCAGTTAGATTTTTCCTTGCCCTGTCCAAGTATCTTTGATACTTCAAAAGAAATCAAAGAAAAATACGGAATCCGGGCGGTGCGGCCGCTGGCACAAAAAACAATGGACAGGATTGCAAAAGGATTAAAGAAATTTGTGCTCGATAATCCAGAGCCGTTTATCATCCAGTGCAATCACGGTGGTGAGCGTAGACCAAATGATATTAGAGAGCCGATGCCGACCATTACCGGAAAGCATGGATATGGAATCGTAGCACCTACATTGATTCAGTATCATTCAGAAACTGCGAAGGATGAAGTCAGAGGACAGACTATAGAAGAACCAATTATGACAGTTGACAGCTCTAACAGATACGGACTGGTTACATCATTTTTGAGTAAATTTTATAAAACCAGAATTGGGCAGGACATAAGAGAACCGCTCGGAACGGTAACGGCAAATGCAGGTGGCGGACACTTTGGAGAGGTAAGAGCTTTTTTAATAAAATATTATGGAGATGCGACCGGACAAGATATTGAAAAACCACTTGATACCGTGACAACTAAGGACAGATTTGGATTGGTGACAATAGAGGGGGTGGATTATCAGATTGTAGATATCGGACTTCGAATGTTAGAGCCAAGAGAGTTGTATGGATGCCAGGGATTCCCCGATGACTATATCATCGACCATGATTATACCGGGAAGACTTATCCAAGAAGTGAACAGGTGCGCAGATGCGGCAATGCTGTTTGTCCACCAATACCGGCTGCAATGGTAAAAGCAAATTTACCGGAGCTGTGTGTAGCAAAGCGCACACTAAACATGAGAGTTAAGGCAGAGCAGACCGGACAGCTCCGGTTTGCCTAACCTTTGTTGAACGATACACCATTTGGAGAGTATTGTTCAACCAGTAAAAAATAAAAAGGAGGACATAAACATGTTAAATAGTGTAATTGCAATGGGGTACATAGTAGAAAACCCGGAGTACAAAACAAGCCGGAAGGATCCAGAAAAAGAAGTGTCTTATGCAAAATATCGCATAGGTGTTGAGCGTGAGTATGGAGAGAAGGGAAAACGACCAGTAGACTTCCTTACATGTAAAGCGTTTGGTTCTGCAGCACGTTTTGCACATGAAAACTTTCAAAAAGGCGACCTGGTTGTTGTACAGGGAAGAATGGTATCAGAATCATATGGAAGCGAAAATGATAAGAAGTTTTTTGTCGGCATCCAGGTTGAAAAAAATTATATTGCAAGAAAAAAACAGAACCAGGATGGAAGAGCAAGACAGCTTGACGTATCGGAAGACCATGCCGGAGCATTCATGCCTGACCCATCAACTTTAGAGCCAGAAGAGCCGGAATTACCGGATGACCTGCCACCATTGCCTTAAAAGGAGGTACTTATATATGAGTGATTGTATTTCAAAAGATGAAATTTTATCACCAGATGATTATGGATTTTTATATGGACAATTAGAATGTAACAAGATTCCGGCGGATATTTATGACAAGATAATGGAAGGTGACGAATTTACGGAAGAAGAGGAAAGACGGATAAAGGACGTTATTGAAAAAGAAAAAGAGGAAATTCAAGGAAATAGAAAATGTTAGAAATTGAAGAATTAATTCTGAAAGAAACACCTTTTTTATCAATAAAAGATATTACTCAAGAAGAATGGATGGCACTAGACTATGAATTAGAAGTATATGACAGAGCAGGCAAAGATTATGATTTGAAGAAGCTCCCAATGTTGCCATTTATTTTGCGGGAAATACATAATAACGAGACAACTTTTTTTAATATTCCGGGTTTTATTCGAGATGGTTTTCAATTTCGAAAACTTGTTGCGATATACAATCCAAGATTAAAACGCATATTAAGGAAAAGGGAGGACATGGAAATGAATAGAGTAGAGACAACGAAGTTTCTCGGAGAATTGCTTAAAAGTAGTCGGCTTAGTGGAATGGGGAAGTATTGGGCAAGCGAAGTGAGTATTGATGCATTCACATCTGCTGGAAAAGGCGGTCGAGTGGATTTTATGCAGTTTGAGCCACCAAATCAATGTTCGGTTGGAGCATTGGAAAAGGGAATATTCATATGCTATGAGGTTAAGAGTTGCAAAGAGGACGTATACAGCGGCAACGGTTTGAACTTTTATGGAGAAAAGAACTACATAGTAACCACAATGCAGTGTTATAAGGATATTTTACCGGGTTTATACGATGGAACATTTACAGACCATTTGCTAAATACAAATCCGGATTCATCCATGAACTTCGGGATAATGGTTGCAGTACCGATTATGAGAGACCAGTATCAGGAATTTGAGGAGCCAACACCAGTATCGGATGATATGTCATGGAAATTGGAAGTAGTACGACCGTGTACCTATGGAAGCAGAAAGAAATCGCTGACAGAAATGTTGTTTTATATGGTAAGGAGCGGACACTAAATATGGTAATGAATGTTCAAAAACTGGTGGTGCTGTTAATTGCACTATTTCTTACAATGCGGTTGTTATATTTAGAAATAAATAGTCATATTAAAAATGATGCAGAAAAGGAAAAGGATAGTATTTATGCCTTGATATATTGGCTTATGCATATAAATGTAATAATTCTTTACTATGGCAGTTATGTATTAGAATCCAACAGAATTCTTTCTTTTTCTATGCCAGGAGACATTGTATTTGTTATACTGTTTACTCTTCCAACGTTACTAACACTTAAGGATTGTGTAAGAAGAAAAAAGTAGTAATACCTTTAAAATTTAAGTAAATATGAGTGGTGAAAAAATGGGTAATTTAAATGAATTAAATAATATATTGTTTGAACAATTAAATACACTTAGAGATACTGGTAAATCTGAGGAAGAACGGGAAAAGACTATTGCAGAAAATAAAGCTATTGTAGATACTGCAGAATGCATTTTAAAAAATGCAAGGTTGCAATTGGATGTAATGAAGTTTGCAAGTGATTTTACCGATATTGGCAGTCAAAACAAGGGACTCATTCCAAAAGATGATATTCCATCAATATTTGGTATACAGCAAAAATCATAATATGCGGAGCAAGTGACATGGGATGCAATAAAAGTCCGTTTACGGAAGAACAAAAGAAGTTTATAAAAAAACACTATAAAGGCGTTTCCGTAGAACATTTAATAGATTTGCTTGAAGCAGAGTATGGAATCCGTTTTAAAAAACATCAAATTACACATTTTAAATTTGAAAACGGACTAAAAGCTTACGATCCACTATTTGGTGGGGAGGTAATCCAGTATATTTTAAAAATATACAAAGGTAAGAGCATGGAAACAATAACAGCAATGGTTAATGAAAAATTCTGCACTAAATATACTGTAAAACAGATAAAAACTTTTTTACAAAAGCGACATTTGAGGACAGGTTATCGCCAAAGAACATATCAGCATGGTGATGAGGTAATGAGAGCTGGATATGTTTATATCAATATAAATGGAAATTTTGTAAAAAAAGACAGATATATTTTAAAAACCGCAGGAGTTGAAGTTTTACCTGGAAGTAAAATTAAGCATTTGGATGGAGACCAATTGAATTGCGATTTGGAAAATCTGACCATAATTTCTGGAAGTGAGAATTTATATTTGAATACAAACAATATGAATACATCAGATAGAGAGTTTAACCAATGCGCAATCACCCTGGCAAAGTTGAACAGCCAGGTAAAAGAAATGGGGAAGGATAAAAATGTATAAATCTAATAATTGGAAGAAAATGCATCATATTCCTATCAAATCAAAAACTATAAATGGCTATGAAATTAAAATCATAAAGCTAAATGAATATTGTTCACCCAGAAGCAAGAAGAAAAAGAAAAAGTTTCGCCTTAAGCATTGCTTTACACCAAATTATAAAGATATATTAGCGCTTATGGAAAGGAACAGAAATATGTCAAAAGAAAAGAAAAAAGAATTATTACCTGGTTATCACTGGGAATGTAAATATTGTGATGGAAGACATGCAAAGCAGAGTCCATATGAAGAAAAGAAATTTATGGTATGTGCTTCCTGTGGAGCAGAATGGGAAGACTGCAAAATACCAGTTCCAGATGGAAGCATCTGGTAATGAAAAAATAACATTATTTTTTTCAAAATCGTACATATTGTAATTAGAACAGCAACAAGGAGCAGTGTAAATGAAAGTCAGTTATGAAATCATTGACAAACTTCATAAACTGAATAGAGTGGAATGGGACCTTTTCCTTTATATCGTAAAGGCTGAAGACCAGGCAACCGGAAGTGTAGAGGGTGTATTCTACCTGGATGTCATGCGGCATACAGGTATGTGTAAACAGTCTTTTTATAATGCACTTCGGGGGCTGAAGGAGAAGAATGTCATTACATATGAAAAGAATAGTGATGTAGATTATGATATTCGTATTCCTGGCAATGAATTTCCAAATGAAAAATCCCTGACTAAAGGCTATGTAAACCTCAATCGAAGAGCTTTTCATAGTAAAGAATTTAAACAATTAAAGCCTTATGAAAAGTATCTTCTTATGTACTTTTTGAAATGTACGCATGAGGGCAGAGGAAGCATGAAAATAGGTTTTCAGCGGTTTTATGAGAAATTCACGAAGCTGCTCCACATAAGCGAAAAGGTATTGCGTTCGTACTTGCATTCGTTAAAGAAATTTTTCTCTATTGGATTAAAGGATGGAAAGTACTATATAACATATCTGCATTCAGCATTTAAACAGCTTGCAGCGGGAGATGCTGCATGGAAATCAGAACGAAGCTGGTACCTCGAAGGTCTGATAAAAAAAGAGTGCCACCGGCAGCATATATCCTATGATGAAACTAGCATAAAGGATGTGGCATATCTTCCAGTACAGTATCAGTATTATGAAGAGAAAAAGTCATTGATGGAAAAGGTAAAGAGCTGCATCCAGCAGAGCATTTCCGGTATAAAATATTCAGAAAGAACTTTGGAAAATAAGTTCGTACATAAATTATTGAAAAAAGCGTTAGGAGTCCCTGAAAGCATGTAAAATCATGCGGACAGGGAAATGTTGTGGTGCAATAAAAAAGTCAATTCTGGGGCAATCTACGAGGTCACAGCGGCATTTAGAAACAAAATAATAGGAATAAATGAGTAGAGCAGGGCATACACTGAAAAAGAAGAGTGTATGCCCTGATTTTTTTGGTTATAGTAGTCTAAAAAGGCGGATATCTATAATAAAGCGGTCTAAATAATATACCTTATTTTTAAAAGCAGAAAAACCGGTCTAAAAATAACGGCATATGCCGGCTTGTATAGTCTAAAAGGGTGGATAGTGGATAAATCCGGAAAGCCTTATTTTATGCGAAAAAAGAGGTTGTTTTGCCGCCGAGCATATTCTTTCCTATATATTTATTCCACACGATGTGTATGCATACATATTATTTCTACCGGAATCCGTTCCGGATTGCCTTGAAACTAACGACCAGGCTTTGCCTGGAACAATTGATTGCAGCAAGCTGCTTATGTTATGGTGGGACTTAACGTATAAACACCTGCAGATAAGGACAGTTCTCTAACGAGAACTCCCAGTCACGGAATATATGAAGTAAATGAAGCGGATAAAACGAAGTTTTTTTACATCAGGGCAATACTAAGGTCAAACGTACCGGAATCCGGTACAAACGAATAGGTGGATTAAAGAGGACTAGCAGTGATAATATTGATTATGGTATTATATAATCAGAATAAAAGGAAATTCTGGTGCAGCGAAAAAACTGCAGATAGAGTTTCTTTTTTTGTTGTCCAACTTTATAAGGAACTGCCGCTGGCAGCTCCTTGTGGAAAAAATAATATCGAAGGAGACGAGGCAAATGAAAGAATTGACAGAATTGACAGTTAAATTTCTACTTGATGAAGATATGTTAGAGGAGCTGGAAGAACTGCAGCGAGGATTTCATGAATGGAAAAATAAAGATGGAGAGTATCCGTTCAAGGATTTTTCGCTGGAAAAGACATTTAATGCCGTAATGATATCAGGCTCAAAAACTTATGTGAGAGAAAAAATTAATTATGCTAAATTTCAGATTGGACTTATTGACCGTGATACTTATATAAAGAAAGTGTCAGAAATCCTGACTCCGGAAGAAAAATCACCGTTGCCGCCGGCACAGATGGAAAAGGATCACCGCCCCAGAAAGCCGGAACGTAAAGGTCCAAAGTTATAATTTATAATAAGGCGGCTGTTGTATAGCAGCAATTGAGCATAGAGAGCTTTGAGTGGTAAATATAATTAGGAAAAAAGGGAAAAATGTTGTATGCTAAAAAGAAAAAGGAGTTATGAGCATATGACAAATAGAAACCAAAAAGCAAGAAAAAACAGACTGGAATCGAATATCCAGAATAAGAGTGAACATAAAGAAAAGGAGAAAGCAAACAACATGGTATGGACGTCATATTTAAGTTCAATTGTTTCTATTATTGCAATAATTATATCGTTAGTATCCCTATTTTCGCAGGCAAATTATGCTGATTTAGAGTATAAATATAAATTATCGCCCCAGATAGATGTTGATGGGAGAATGGATATGAAATTGGCGGTAGATAAAGGCGTTATACTGGACATAGAAGAGCCAACATTTGAGATAATACAAAAGAATAATCTGCAGAAAGCCTATTTGATTCATTCAAATTATGAAGTAATAGAACTTGGGATAGATGAAATGGAAAATACTTTGAAAACAGACTGGAGAAGTCAGGTTGATATGAATACTGCCAACTTTGAAACAAACGGTGTGCAATATCATTATGAATTTATTCTCCTTGAGGGTTTGGATGAAAGTATAGAACTATATCTTCTCTATTCAAGGTCAGGGGAAACCAATGAGGTCGGAATCCGGCTTGTATCAGGTGTGGAGATGGTGGAATTGGAAAAGGCACATTCAGATGATAAGAAATATGCTGGTGAGAGAATTCTGGCGGATAAATATTTTGAACTGTTGCAGAATTGCGAAAAGTATATGATGTAAATAGGAATAGCTGGGGCATAAGTTGACATTATATCGGTACTCCGATACAATAAGAACATAAGCGGAGGTGATAGGGATGCTGGATAACTTGTTGAAAGAAAAAGGATATACTAAGTATCGTTTATCAAAAGAAAGCGGAGTGTCAACAACAACAATTCTTGACATTTGTAATGGAAATGTAGATATAAGAAAGTGTGCTGCAGGAACTGTAATGAGGATAGCACAGGCTTTGAATGTTTCAATGGAGCGAGTTATGCAGGAGGCAGTTCCGGAAGAACGAAGATGTTCTTTTGAAGTTTTTAAGAGTAACACATGCCATCTTGTAAAAGATTTAGGTGATTTGGGCTTTTTAGAAAAGATATTAAAAGAAGACCCAATTCAAAAATATTACAGGAAGAAATGGTATCCGGAAGCATTTTATTTATTGGGAATGCTGGATTATTTATCAAGAGTAAATGATATAGAAATATGCACAAAATATAATCCGATACGAAAAGACAAATTGAAAGAAAGACTTTATCCTCTTGGAATTGTCCAGTATTATGCAGTGATTGGTGAACCAATACCGGAAGATAAAATACTTAAAGAAGCCATTCCTGAATTTTTGCAATATAATATTGTTGAAAGTGAGGTAAGAAATGTCTGCTGAAGTTGCGTTTACAAAAGGAAATCTGGACGATTATTTGAGAATGCTTGCAAAGGAATTTAGAAAAAGAAATGGAAAGGTAATGCCGGCGGAAATTATTTTAATTGGTGGTGCATCTGTGCTGATTAATTATGGCTTTCGAGAAAAAACATATGATTTTGATGCAATTATCAGAGCGTCATCTGCAATGAAAGATGCCATTAATTATGTAGGAGATGAAAACCAACTGCAGGAAGGCTGGTTAAATTCTGATTTTACAAAAACAAATTCCTATTCCCCTAAATTGGTGCAGTATTCGACATACTATAAGACATTTTCAAATATATTGACCGTAAGAACAATTTCGAAAGAATATTTGGTTGCAATGAAACTTCGGTCTTTTCGAACATATAAGAATGATTTATCAGATATTGTCGGAATATACCGGGAGCAAATGGAACTGGGAGACCCACTTACAAAGGAAAGAGTCGAACAGGCAGTAGTTAATTTGTATCAAAGCTGGGACAGTATATCAGAAAATGCACAAAATCTGATTAGTAGACTAGAAACAATAGATGATTTTGATACATTTTATGATGAAACAAGAAAGTCAGAAATTGAAAATGAAGAAACTTTAATGCAATTTGAGGGAAGATACCCTAATAAATTAAATGATGAGAATGTTGATAGTATATTAAAAAGCATCAAACAAAAGGCAAAAAAGCCTAAAGGACCAAAGCTTTAAAAGGAATCCAATCTGCAGCATTGCAGACAGGGTTCTTTTTTTGTGCCATAAAATGTACCGGATTTCGGTACATCAGATTAGAAAAAAGAGGTGTATTGATTTTGGCTGTAAGAAATTGTAAAAAATGTGATATTGAACCTTGGTGCGTAAATAAGGATAAATCAGTATGTGTTATGGAATTAGAAGCTCTAATACATGGCTTACAAGAATATGGTAAATGCTTATGAAAATAGATTGGATAGAAGTAAATAATATGTTGCCACCGGAGCCAATAAAACCAGTAGAAAACCTTGCCAAGAGAATTGATTCTTTGGAAGAGGGAGAACTGGAAGAGTATTTAGTAACCATAAAGGGAGCCGTAAAAGCAACCACACTGTATTATACCGGTAATGGTAAGTGGTGGGATGCAATTACACAAAACTTTTATCCAGTGGTGGCATGGAGCAGATTACCAGAAGCATATAAAGGGGGAAAGAATGATGGATTTAGTGAATGAGTTAATTTATGAGTCAAATATTTTAATGAAAGAAACAGAGCCACAACTACTTAGAACATCACTAATAGAATTAGGCATATTAATGGGTTGTATTTTTATTGGAATATTTATTTTTTTTAAATGCATGGGACATTTTAGTATATTTAAAAGTTTCATTTCGGCATTAGTAGTAACGGTATTTTTAATTTGTGGCTGTGCTTGGATGGAAATTTACAATAGTAGCCCATTTTCGTTAGTCAGAAATGCTCCGATACTTATTCTGCTTGAATGGTATGTTATACATATCATGATAAAGATGGTGAAAAAGCACCGCAAAGAAAGATATTAAATAGGTTCATGCGGATTTAATCCGTTTGACATATCACGACTGTCACATGAAAGCCAGGCTATTACTTCCCGGCTTGGTGCCGGGAAGGGAAAGGGGGAAAGATAAGTAAAAGGAATTAACAATATTGCAGATACGACTGACCGGGCAGCAGATACGATATACCATTGTCTGCATTATTTGAAGAAGAGCAGGTGTAAAAGAAATTCTTCTCTAATCTTGTTAATCTGCACAACTTCCAGTTCCGGATCACCGGCTCATCCGGAGGCTTCATTGGTGAAAATGCTAAAAATGTCCAGATATCCGGACAATTATCTGAAAACTTATTGACAATACCTCTCAATGAGATATAATGAAGATGAGAAGAGAAATCATTTGGAAGGAGAGAGCCATATGAGTTTAACGGAGATACCAATTGAAGTAAGAAAGATTAGAGAAGAGACAGGCTTAAGCCAGAACCGGTTTGCTGCATACTTTGGAATACCGTGCCAAACGTATCAGCAGTGGGAAAGAAAGGAGAGAACCCCATCTCCGTATATTCCACAAATGATGGACTATATCATTAAATTGGAAAAGAAAGTAGGAGAACTGGAAGAAAAAGTAGCTTCTTTAGAGAAAGAAAAAGAAGCTGACCAGGAACCGGACGTACCGGAATCCGGTACAATCGAATAGGTGGACTAAAGAGGACTATCTATCGAAAGTGAAACATGTTATATTATAATTGACAAAAAAAGAAAAGCTGATGGGAGGAATCATTATGAAGAAAAGATTAGCGATGATTGTAACAATGTTGATGGTAACAGTA
>ENA-OPTX01000194-OPTX01000194.1-human-gut-metagenome-genome-assembly--contig:-NODE-194-length-45992-cov-6.659599_pt1 | contig 45992 bp, 43 predicted proteins | sample MGYA00241465_ERZ501922 | MGnify/ENA primary metagenome ERZ501922 (study PRJEB25962, sample SAMEA2042399) | human gut metagenome | biome: human gut; feature: human-associated habitat; material: faeces...
TTAAATAATTTAAAAAACCTGCCAAAAAATACTTGACTTTTGTTAGCAGGTTTTTGTGCCTTAGCTCAAAAAACAATAAGGGTGCATTTGCCTCAGATTTATGGTATTCTATGGTAAAACACAGTGATAAATTATCTGCGAGGAGGTGAAATTTATGCGAGACGCATTAGAGAATATTACTTTATTGCAGAAGCGTATGAATGAGCTTCAGTTGGAAAACCAGATATTAAAGGGAATTTTGGAGCGGTCGGGAATTTCTTATATAAATGAACTAAAAAAATATCAATATCAGGAGAAAACAGGACTGTGGGAAGAAAATCAGGGCGGCAGAATTAAAGCGTACCGTAAAGAAATCCACAGGAGAAGTCGGCTATTTTCCGCAGTGTAATCATTTCTGGAAGGAATGCTGCCCAAGAAAGTATGGAAAGAAGATACGGTGTACGGACTGTCCGGACAGAGACTGGACAAAATTAAAGATCGCTCAGATTAAAAGCCATCTGGCAGGAAAAGATCCTTACGGAAATGATGTGATAGGCGTTTACCCACTGCTTCCGAACGGAACCTGTCGTTTTTTGGCGTTTGATTTTGATAACCATGAGAAGGATGCAGAAAAAAATGATTTTGCGAATAACGGTGAGACATGGATGGAAGAAGTAGAAGCAATGCGTCTAATCTGCGAACTGAACGGAATCGATCCTCTTGTGGAACGTTCGCGTTCGGGAAGAGGCGCCCATGTATGGATTTTTTTCGACAAAGCAGTTTCCGCATCGACAGCCAGAAAATTCGGGAATGCTTTATTAGAAAGAGGAGCGGAAACAGTAAACCTGAAATCGTTTCAATATTATGACCGTATGCTCCCGGCGCAGTACAGCCTGCCGGGAGGCGGTCTGGGAAATTTGATTGCATTGCCCCTTCAGGGGAGTGGACTTCAACCAGTATTTTTTATGTTGAAAGCAGCGGGAAGGATGCAGAAACACGGGAAAAACCATGGAAAAATAGAGCAAGGCTTTTGAAATCAGGTGTAGATGGGAAACTAAGCCTTACGCTTTCGGACGGCATTTATGTGGATACGATGAATATACAACCGGCAGTTCAGAATCAGATACGGAGAATGGCCGCTGTGAGTAATCCGGTTTTTTATAAAAATATGGCGATGGGGCTTTCAAACTATGATAATGCAAGATGGATTTATATGGGGAAAGAACATCTGAGCGGTTATATAGAAATACCGAGAGGATTGTATGACGAATTGACCGAGCAGTGTAGGAAAGCCGGGATTACGTATGAGATTACGGACGAAAGGCAGCCGGGAAGAAGGATAAAAGCAGAATTTACCGGGCAGCTCCGGCCGGAACAGGAACCGGCGTTGGAAGAAATGCTGCGGTACGATACCGGAATACTAAACGCCGCTACAGCATTTGGAAAAACGATTGTGTGCAGCGCTATGATCGCGGAGAGAAAAGTAAACACACTCATTCTGTTGGAATCTTCGTCACTGATTGAACAATGGGAAGAGGCACTGAATAGTTTCCTGAAAATAGAGGAAGAGACGCCGGAGTATCAGACAAAAACAGAAAGAATCAGAAGAAGAAAAAGTATTATAGGAAAGCTCCAGGGAGCGCATGATTCCATGACGGGAATTATTGATATTGCCATGGTGGGATCGCTTTGCAAAAAAGGCGAGTTCCATGAGAAGTTGAATGATTATGGGATGGTGCTGGTGGATGAATGTCACCATGCGGCTTCTAATACGATGGCGAATATCCTGAATCAGGTAAATGCTCGTTATGTGTATGGCGTGACTGCCACGCCGATGCGCGGAGACGGGCTGGAAAAGATTACTTATATGCTGCTTGGTCCGATTCGGTATCGCTATACGGCAAAGGCTAAAGCAGAAGCACAGGGAATAGAGCATCTCGTGTTTCCGAGATTTACAAGAGCGGTGGCACCAAGAGGGCAAAAGGAGAAAATGCATCCAAACGAAGCATATGAGTTGATCCGAAATAATGACGCAAGGGATCAGCAGATTATAGATGATATCAGAAAATGTGTACAGACCGGAAGAACGCCGGTTGTATTGTCTCGATATAAAGACCATGCCCTGAAAATATATGAGAGACTTCAGGAGCACGCAGACCATGTATTTCTGATGACCGGAAATAATTCGAAAAAGGAACACCGGCAAATAAGGCTGCGGATGCAGCAGGTTCCGGACGGCGAATCACTGATTCTTATAGCCACGGGAAGTTTGATTGGCGAAGGATTTGATTATCCTCGGCTGGATACTCTGATCATGGCGACTCCCGTATCCTTCCGCAGCGTTGTAGAACAGTATGCAGGGAGACTTAACCGCGATTATGTGGGAAAGAAAAATGTAATCGTTTATGATTATGTAGATAGTCATATCTCGATGTTTGACGATATGTATGCAAAACGCCTGCGGGCCTATAAACAGATTGGCTATACGGTTGCGTCGGAAGTGAGCGGTGAGAAACAGACGGCGAATGCCATTTATGACTTTGAAAACTATAAAGAAAGTTATGAGAAAGATTTACTTAGCGCTGTCCGCAGTATTGTTATATCCAGCCCGTCTATCAGCGGCACAAAAATAAATACTCTCATCAAATTTTTGCGGGAACGTCAGAGGATGGGAGTAAAGATTACGGTTGTCACATGGTCACCGGATGCGTATGGTTATGGTAAGGCAGATTATTGGATGCAGCTTCATGAGGAAATGCGCATGGCAGGGATTTATGTGGAGCAAAAAGAGAATTTCTGCGAGCATTACGCCGTTATAGACGATGAGATCGTCTGGTATGGAAGCATGAATTTACTGGGAAAAGAAAATGTGGAAGATAACCTGATGAGGGTTGTGAGCAGGGACATTGCGGCGGAACTGATAGAAATGACGTTTGGAGTATCCTGAACAAGGAGTGGTATACCGGAAAACTTTGATTTTATAGGAGAAATTGAAAATGGCGAAAAAACTTACAGAAAAGGCGTTGATAAAAAATTAGATACAATGAGCAGGGAAGAATTAACAAAAATAATTATGGATTTATTCAAAACAAATAAGTCTGTGGAAGCGAAGCTGAACCTGATATTTGGGGGCGAAGATTATGGAACCACATTGTTAGAGAAGTATAAAAAGCGTATGTATAAAATATTTAACCCGTCAGACATTGTAAGGACAGGATTTTCGTTGGAAGAAGCGCAAAGGGCATTATCAGAGTTTGCGGATATTTGTGACAGCGGCAGATGGTACGGCGATCTGGCGTTATATTTTGCGGAATGTGCAACGGATTTTACAATGTGCTATGGAGACATAAATGAAAAATTTTATGATGTGCTGGGAGATGCTTATCATGATGCAATAGTGATAGCTGGTAAAGACGAAGAATTGTATCAATTATGGAAAGACAGGCTGGAATATATATTGCATGAATTTTCTGGTTTTGGCTGGGGAATGGGTGATTACATAACAGAGGAATACTATTCTCTGCCATGGATTGAGGAAGAGTAGGAACAAGATATATTTGTGAACATAAGCAAGAAAGGTGAGGTATTGATTATGAGCAAGGTATTAGTAGCGTATTTCAGTGCCAGCGGCGTAACAGCGAAGCTGGCGAAGCGGCTTGCAGAGGCTATTGGAGCAGATTTGCATGAGATTCAGCCAGAGGTTCCGTACACGGATGCTGATCTGGACTGGATGAATAAAAGAAGCCGCAGCAGTGCGGAAATGAATGATAAGTCATTCCGTCCGGCTGTTGCAAACAAAGTAGAGAACATGGAGCAGTATTCAGTGATTTTCACAGCCTTCCCTATCTGGTGGTACGTTGCCCCGACCATTGTGAACACGTTCATGGAGCAGTACGACTTGAGTGGAAAGACAATTATTCCACTGGCAACTTCGGGTAGCAGTGGCATGGGGAACACAAACAAAGAGCTGGCGGTTTCCTGTCCCGGAGCAGAATTAAAGGAAGGAAAGAGATTCTCAGCAGATGCAAGTGCGGAAGAACTGAAAACATGGGCAGAAGGATTCGGGATTTAAGATACATAGAAGAAATCTATGGTAACATCCTACCCGTAGTGGTAAATTGTTCTACAGGAAAGGGTGCGAAGCATGGAAAATGAAGTATAGATATCCGTATAGTGGGAATAGAAGGTTCCCCTATTGATGCCCGCGGCGGTGCATAGTTCCTTGATGGAGATGCTCTGCATGGGCTTCGTGCGCAGCAGTTCCAAGAATTCCCGGCGGATCAGCATCTTGGTAAGTCATCCAAACCCTATATAAGCTGTCGATTGAAGTCAACTGTTAGGAATATTATAATACAGATATAGAGGATAAACAATACTGTGTTCAAAAAGTGAAAGAAGTGTTTGATATGAAGAAAATCTATATTGTTACCGGGGCCAATGGACATCTGGGAAATACTTTGATCCGGCTGCTTAGAAAGCAGGAGGCAGATATCCGCGGCCTGATCTTGCCGGGAGAAGAGATAGAGAACGATGGCCGGGTCCGGTACGTCGAAGGCGATGTCCGCGACATAGAGTCTCTGCGGCCGCTGTTTGAAGATATGGAAGGGAAAGAAGTATATGTCTTCCATACGGCGGGAATTGTGGACATTTCTGAAAAAGTCTCGCCGCTTCTTTATGAGGTGAATGTAAATGGAACCAAGAACGTAATTGCGCTGTGTCGGGAATTTGGCGTACGGCGGCTGGTATACGTAAGTTCCGTCCATGCGATTCCGGATACAGACAGCATGTCAGTTCTAAAAGAGATCAAAGAATTTTCTCCAGAGAAAGTAGTGGGAGGATACGCCAGAACAAAGGCAGAAGCCACGCAGGCAGTGCTGTCTGCGGTACAAGGCGGGCTGGATGCGGTAATCGTCCATCCTTCCGGGATTATTGGCCCTTACGATCGTTCGGGCAACCATCTGGTCCAGCTGGTGAACGATTATCTTAGCGGCAGGATTCCAGTATGCGTAAAGGGAGGATATGATCTAGTCGATGTCCGGGATGTGGCTTATGGCTGCCTTATGGCCGCGGAAAAAGGGAAGAGCGGCGAATGCTACATCCTATCAAACCGCCATTATGAAATCCAGGAGGTATTGAAGATGGTGCGAAGAATTGCGGGAGGCAGAAGAATCCCGGTCATCCCGTTCTGGATGGCGCATCTTGCAGCCCCTCTGATGCAATGGCACGCAAGGCGCAGGAAGGAACGCCCGCTTTATACAGACTACTCCCTCTATGCGTTAAAAAGCAATGATAAATTTTCTCATGATAAGGCCGTCAGGGATCTGGGATACCAGCCCCGGGATCTGTACGAGACACTGAAAGATACCGTGCGTTGGCAGAAGAAAAACCGAGGCTAAAGTATCATTATGAGTCGCTTAATGCAATTGCAATAGCCATCAAGGCGATCTATCCTCCCTTTCAGGCAGACGAGTTCTTAAAGATGACTATGGATGAGACATGGGATGATTCGCAATTAAAAGCAAGGTGCAGAAAAATAAGTACAAATTTGGGCGTACTGTTGCCCCGGGAATATCAAAAGGCGCTGGACATTCTTGAATAAGCAGTTCGCGGATACTCATTTTCTGGCTTTCTACTTTGCCCATTCATAATCCGTGAGGATGAATCGCCGGCTCAACTCCCGAGGTATCCCTCGCTACGACCTGAAGCCATTGGACTACCGTGTTTTTAATAAAATGCGATTTTTCATGAACATGCCTCCTGATCGAGGATATTGGCAAAGCCATCCCTTTTGCTATCAAATATTATTTGGCTGCATATATTTACCAGCTGCTGCGCATCCTATCTGAGAGGTGAAGACTATGACAAATAAGTCCTACTGGAAGGATACGGCAGCGATCAGGGAACGGCATTGCCTTCCGGGAGATATGAATATTGATACGGTGATCATTGGCGGAGGAATGGCGGGAATCCTGACTGCATATTTCCTGAAGCAGAAAGGGAAGGAATGCATAGTTCTGGAGGCTGGGCGTATTGGAAGCGGACAGACCAGAAACACGACGGCCAAAGTTACATCCCAGCATGATCTGATCTATGCGGACCTGATCAGGACCAAGGGAGAGAAGCAGGCTCGCCAATATGCGCAGGCAAATGAAAAAGCGATCGAGGAATACAAAGCAGTCATTCGTAAGATGAATATCGAGTGCGACTGGGAGGACTGCTCTTCGTATCTGTATACACAGGAACAGGGGCAAAGGCTCCATAATGAATTCATGGCGGCTGTAAGACTTGGGATTGCGGCAAGATGGACGGAAAAGACAGAATTGCCTTTTCCGATTCAGGGAGCCCTCCGGTTTGACGGGCAGGGGAAGTTCCATCCGCTTAAGTTTTTAAAGGCCGTCTCAGAGGATGTGGAAATATTTGAACATACGAAGGTGCGAAAGGCTACTCCTGACGGGGTGCAGACAGACCGCGGAAATGTAAAGGCTTCCAATATCGTGTTTGCATGCCACTATCCGTTCCCGATTATCCCGGGACATTATTTTATGCGGATGCATCAGGAACGCAGTTATGTGATCGCCCTTGAGAACGCGCCTTTGACAGAAGGAGTGTATCTTGGTATCGATCCGGGAAGCCTGTCAGTTCGAAGCGCAGGAGGCCTGCTGCTTGTGGGCGGGGAAGGACACAGAACCGGAGAGAATCCGAATGGCGGGCAGTATGAGCAGCTTATAAAAAGGGCGGGCGAGTACTGGCCGGGAGGCAAAGAAGCCTACCGATGGTCAGCACAAGACTGCATGCCCCTGGACGATATTCCATATATCGGGAGATACAGCGGCGGCAGGAAAAACTGGTACGTGGCCACTGGATTTAAGAAATGGGGAATGACCTCCTCCATGGTGGCTGCTATGGTTCTTTCCGAGCAGATATGCGGAAGAATCAGCCCCTATGAAGAGGTCTTCTCTCCCCTGAGAATGCCTGGCCTTAAGGGAATGGGAAACATGGCCCTGGAAGGCGCCCACGCGGTGGCCAATCTTGCTGGTACGTCAAAACTTTCAGAAGACGCAAAAGAAAACATCAGGACAACCCGCTGCTCCCATATGGGATGCCAATTGTCCTGGAATCCGGAAGAAGGGACGTATGACTGCCCTTGCCATGGCTCAAGGTTTGACGCCCGTGGAAATCTGCTGGTTGGCCCTGCACAAAAAGGAATCTGTAAAGGAGGCGATAGACGGTGACAAGATATTACCATGGAAAAAAGAAAAAATATCCATATTTTGAAGGATGGTACCTGAAGCACCAGGCAGAGGGCAGGATGATTGCCTTTATCCCCGCGATCCACGCGGATGAGCAGGGAAAATGGACGGCATCTATACAAATGATAACAGAAGAGGGCTCTTGGTGCTTTTCCTATCCCGCCTCCCAGTGCACGATTGAGAGAAGACGCTTCCGGGTGATGATCGGGGAGAACCTGTTTACGGAAAAAGGCACCTGGGTCAATCTGAAGAACAAAGACGTATCCATCTATGGAAATATCTCTTATGGCCCGTTTGCCAGGCTAAAAAAGGATATTATGGGGCCGTTTAAAAGAGTTCCATTTCTTGAATGCAATCACGGCGTTCTGAGCATGATGCACAGAACCAGAGGAGGGCTGATGGTAAATGGAAGGGAAGTGGATCTGAACGAGGGGCTGGGGTATATAGAGACGGACTGGGGAAGTTCTTTCCCGAAGGAGTATCTCTGGACACAATGTATATTTACGGAGAAGAAGAGAGGGAGCCTGATGCTTTCTGTGGCAGACGTACCGATTGGAAGGTGGAGCTTCCGGGGATGTATCTGCCAGATAGAGATTCCGGGGCGGACCTTACGGATTGCCACCTATCTGGGGGCGAAAGTCAGAAGGCTTAGCGCCAGCGAAGCGGTGGTAAGACAAGGAAAACTTTGCTTAAAGGTGACCAAGCTAGGAGAGCGGTCTTACGGGCTGAGCGCGCCGCGGCAGGGCAGCATGACGAGGATCATAAGAGAAAGCCCTGTATGCAGGATCAGATACCAGCTTTGGGAGAAGGGAAACCAGGTATTTGATATCGTAGATAACCATGCATCCTTTGAATATGTAAAAGATGCCAAGTGATAGGCGAAAGATGCCGCGTGGCAGGCTCCATAGCCTGTCGCGCGGCATTCTTAGAATTATGCTTCCATGTTGATCATGACCTTCATAGCCTTGTCCTTTTCCAGGTCAATGGTATCATACCCTTTCTTGAACTCCCGGAATCCAAAACGGTGGGTGATCAAGGTCTCGAATTCGATCTTTCCGGCGGCAACCAGTTCGATTGCCTTGATGTAGTCTTCTTCCCGGTACATTGCGCTTCCAAGAAGCGTCAGTTCATGATCCTGGACGGCGGCCATATCTACGGTGGCCAGATCTGCGAATACGCCTACGACTACGATATGGCTTCCCTTTCTTGCATATGCGATCGCCTGTTTCATGGTTGGATTGATTCCAATACATTCGAAGATGACATCCGCCCGGTCTTCCCCGCAGGCTTCGATGATGGCTTCAAGCAGATCTTTCTCGGATGGATTGACCGTGGCAATCCCACACTTTTTAGCGGTATCAAGCCTATAGGCGCTGAGCTCCGAGAGAAGCACGACCTCTGCGCCCAACGCTTTTGCGGTCTGTGCAACAAGGTTGCCGATCGGTCCTCCGCCAAGCACGACAGCCTTTTTGCCTGTCATGTCAGCAGCATATCGGCGTACGGCGTGGACAGCGACAGCCAGCGGCTCGATCATCGCGCCGTGATCCCAGGACATCTCTTCTGGAAGTACCAGCGCCTTATTGGCATCTACTACAAAATAATCGCTGGCCATTCCGGTAGTCTGGAACCCCATGACCTTCAGTACTTCGCAGTCATTGTACATTCCGTGCGTGCAAGGATAGCACTTGCCGCATACAACCTGTGGCTGTATGGTCACTTTGTCGCCCACCTTGCAGGTTGTCACGTCCTTGCCCGTCTCCACGACCTCTGCACTGACTTCGTGTCCCTGGACGACCGGATAACTGGTATAAGGGTGCTTTCCGTGATTGACATGTATATCGGATCCGCAGATGCCGATTCGCTTCATCTTTACTTTGATCTGATCCGGCTTCACCTCAGGGATGTCTACCTCCTGGTAGATGATGTTTCCTGGTTCCGTCATAATTGCCTGTGTCATTTTTGCCATGCTGATAACTCCTTTTCCATAATCTTATTTTATCAGGTTACAAGATAGTAATGTTATAACAATAATTATATCATGTACTTTTTAGCAAGACAAGAGGATGGAAAACATTATAAACAAAAAAATACTGAAAAAACCATTGAATTCTGCTTGTGTTATGTTATAATATAATTACATAGTTATGATTATACAAAGTGGTCGATATGCTTGCGGGAGAATTTCCAATATGTTACAATATCCTTAATCAAATATATTCGAATATCAGGAGGATATTGCAATGTTAGACAAGACAGATAGAATTGATAAGTCGGTTCCCATCCCATTATATTTTCAATTGAAGGAACTGATTCTGGCGGAGATCAAGGAAGGACATTATAAAAGCGGAGACTTGATCCCGACGGAGAAGGAAATCAGCGATGCATTCCAGATCAGCCGGACTACGGTAAGACAGGCCATTACGGAACTGGTTCAGGAAGGACGTCTGTACCGGGTGAAGAGCAAAGGGACTTATGTGGCCCAGCCAAAGATCACCCAGGAATTCATACGTAAGATTGAAAGTTTTAATGACCAGATGTACCGGTCGGGCATGACGCCGAGTACGGAAGTGCTGGAGTTAAAGACGCTTAAGGGGACGGAGGCTGAGGATTCGGTCCTGAAGGCGCTGGAACTAAGGGAAAGCGATTCCGTCATCTTTTTGTACCGGAAGCGAATGGCAGACGGCGAACCCATCGTAACTACGAAGACTTACCTTCCATACAAAGAATGTGATTTCTTATTAAGCCATGACTTGGTAAAAGAGCAGTTATACAGCATTCTTTCACAGAAGGACGAGACAAGGATATTCAGGATCGAGCGTACGGTGGAAGCCATAGAGGCTAAGGCGGAAGATGTGAAGTTACTGGATATGAAGCGGGGAAAGCCAATTCAATATTTCGTTTCCATTGGATATAACGCATTTGGAAAGCCAATCGAATATACCTTGTCCAGATATCGCGGTGACCGTAATAAATTTGAGGTAACCGTATTTCCGGAAAATAAAAGTTAAGGAGGAACAGACGGTTGAGGTATATCTTGGCGCATGACCTTGGGACTTCAGGGAACAAGGCCACATTATTTTCAGAGGATGGACGGTTGATAAAGAGCGAAGTGTTTTCGTATGATGCCCACTATTTTAATGATACATGGGTGGAGCAGAATGCGGATGACTGGTGGAACGCAGTATGCAGGACAAGCAGCAGCCTGATCCAGTCTACAGGAGTCGATCCCAGAGAGATCGGGGCGATCAGTTTCAGCGGCCAGATGATGGGATGCCTGTGCGTGGATCGAAATGGAACGCCGCTTCGTCCCTCGATTATCTGGGCGGACCAGAGGGCGCAGAAGCAGGTGGCACAGATTGAGGAGCATATCAGCCAGCAGGATTTTTACCATATCGTAGGACACCGAAATACGGCATCTTACGGAATCCAGAAATTAATGTGGGTGCGGGACAACGAGCCTGAGATATACGAGCAGACCTACAAGACTCTCAATGCGAAGGATTATATTGTATTTAAACTGACCGGCAAGTTTTATACTGAGCCTTCCGATGCTAACAGCGTCGCGTGCTTTGATCTGAAGACGTTTCAGTGGTCAGAGGAAATACTACAGATAACGGGGATCGATCCGGACAAGCTTCCGGAAATTAAGCCCTCCACTTTCGTGGCAGGCGGCGTGACAAAAGAAGCGGCCGCGGCTACCGGACTGGCAGAGGGAACCCCGGTCGTTATGGGCGGAGGCGACGGCGTCGTGGCAAATATCGGATGCGGCTCCATCTCCCCGGGCAAGACCTACTGCTGCATGGGCACATCCGCATGGATTACGACGACGGCAGAGAAGCCGATCTTTGATGAGCAGATGCGTACGGTAACCTGGGCGCATGTGATTCCGGGTATGTACGCGCCAAACGGAACCATGCAGTATGCAGGAGGGGTATATAACTGGCTAAAGAATACGGTTTGCAGCATGGAATCCTATAAGGCAAAAGAAGAAGGAACCTCTCCATATATCTATATGAATGAACAGATTGAAAAAAGCACGGTGGGGGCAAACGGCCTCATTTTCCTGCCATACCTGCTGGGAGAGCGCGCCCCCCGCTGGAACCCGGACGCGAAAGGCGCTTGGATCGGCATCAAGCCGGAAACTACCAGGGGTGATCTGCTAAGAAGCGTGCTGGAAGGCGTAACCATGAACCTTTCCATCTGCCTTGATATTCTTCGGACGCAGATGGATATCAAGGAGATCACGGTAGTAGGCGGCGGAGCCAAAGGCGCGGTGTGGAGACAGATCATGGCAGATATATACAATGCCAGAATCAAGGTTCCATCCCTCCTGGAAGAGGGAAGTTCCATGGGCGCGGCAGTAATCGGCGGCGTGGGAACGGGCATCTTTAAAGACTTTACCGCTATCGACAGATTCATCAATATTGAATCCGTACATACTCCGGATTCCGGGGCAGTAGAGGCGTATGGCCCCGTGAAGGAGGCCTTTGAATCCTGTTATTTTGCACTGGAAGATGCTTTTAAGAAGATGGCAAGACATTTGTAAACCTGAAATGTGAATATATGAACCAAGGCGTCCCGGAGGTTATGAGAATAACTTCCGGGACGCCTTGGTTTACTTATTTACAATATATGGACATTCATTTCCGCTTAAGATATCAATCAGATTCTTGATCGCTCCATTGGCCATATGATCAGTGGCCTCCTGGGTATGAGCGCCTGTATGGGGCGTGACCACCACGTTATTCAGTTCGAACAGCGGGGAGCCTGTGGGAGGCTCGATTTCAAAAGCGTCGAGTCCCAGGCCGCCAAGCTTTCCTGACTTAAGCGCCTCGTAAGCGGCGGCCTCATCGATGATGCCTCCTCTGGAAGCGTTGATAAGGATCGTGCCGGGCTTCATATTGGCAATGGCCTCTTGATTGATCAAATGTCTGGTTGAATCCATGAGGGGAAGGTGAAGGGCGATGACATCCGCCTGCTGTACGAGTTCATCAAAAGCGCGTATGCCGATACCGTGTTCGGCGCAGTATGCCTCATTGATGAAGGGGTCATAGGCAATGACGTTCATTTCAAATCCTTTGGCACAGCGGGCGGTTACTTTGCCGATGGCGCCAAGCCCCATGATTCCGATCGTCTTTCCCTTCAGTTCCATTCCGGTGCTGCGTACCCACTCCCCATTTCTGGTGGAATCGTTGAGATAGGGAATGCGTCTTGCCACGGCCAGGATCAGGGCAAATGTGAGTTCTCCAACAGCTTCTGCGTTGACGCCGGGCGTGTTGGTTACCGGGATGCCTTTTGCCTTGGCGGCCGCGATATCCACGCGGTCGTATCCGGCGCCATAACGAGAGATGACCTTGAGATGGTCACAGGCATTTATCACCTTTTGGGTGATAGAATCCAGCCCTGCCACGTATCCGTCGCAGTCTTTTAATAAAGGAATCAACTCGTCCTCTGTAAGAGGACGGCTGAGTTCGTTGAATACAAGATCATCGGAAAATGCTTTTAAGGTTTCCAACGCCTTAGAGCCTTTGCCAGGCTGTAAAGAAGTTGGCGTAACTAATATTTTCATAGCAAGTTTGCCTCCTGTTATTGTTGCTTGCGGATACTTTATCTGGATACCAGCGTGACCGCCTCGGCGGTCAGACGCGCGATCTCTTCAAAGTTTCCTTCGTTAATAAGGCTGTCTTTCACCATCCAGCTGCCTCCGCAGGCGATAACCTTATCAAAAGCCAGAAATTCCAGCACATTCGAAGCGTTGATTCCTCCGGTTGGCATGAACTTTAGAGACGGAAATGGGGCTGCAAGCGCCTTGATCGTGCCAAGTCCTCCGTATTGTAGGGCAGGGAAGAACTTTACTACCGACAGATTATACTCCATTGCGGCCATTACTTCGGATGGGGTGCAGGTTCCTGGAAAGACCGGAAGATGATTGTCTATCGCAAACTCCACGACAGAGCGGCAAAATCCCGGGGCTACGAGGAACGTCGCGCCAGCATCCAGCGCGCGTCTGGCTTGTTCCACATTCAGGACTGTGCCTGCGCCAACCATCATTTCAGGAAATTCCTTTCTCATAATGCGGATGGATTCTTCGGCGGCCTCGGTACGGAAGGTGACCTCCGCCACAGGCAGTCCGCCTTTGCACAATGCCTCTCCAAGAGGCTTTGCATCCGATACGCGGTCTAGTTTGACAACGGGAATGATTTTCTTTGCGGCGACTTGTTCGAATAGATGTGTTTTACTCATAATGATTCGCTCCTTGTAATGGATGTAATATGCAGGTGCAAATTACTGGGTTAATATACGTTTCGGGTTTTCGACGGAAATCAGATGGATGGTTTCCCCGGAAATGCCGGAATCTCTTAATAACTGGTTGAATACGGTAAGAATGTAATCAAGTCCTATGGCATCCGGTACATAGGATCTGAGCCTCGTACGGGTGGTATCTAGCGAATACAGCAGCTGTCTTTCGTATCCGGCGCTGACCAGAGTCTTGAATAACTGAATTTCATGCTCATCGCTGTGATACTTGAAGCGTCCGATGGTGTCAAATTCCAGGTAGGAGCCTTTGGAGAGGATGCGTCTGTGAAACTCCAGATCCGGGCAGGCGCGGTCCATATGGCAGAACATCAGATCCTGTGGACGGATGCCGAGGTTCAGCAAGTAATCCTGAAGCAGCGCCGGATTCGTTCCCTGCTCTACATGGATCATGAGGATGCGACGGGTACGCAAGGCAGCCCTGGCGGCTGCCAGAAACAGTTCCTTGTAGCGTGGGCTTAATTCTTCCGTGTCATAAGCGATCTTGATGATGCCAGCCATGGCATCGCACTGAGTCTGCGGCATTCCCTGGTCGGCATCGACAAACATTCCTTCCGTCAGTTCCCGCACGAATAATTCCTCCAGATCAGAGGGGGGCAGGGTGCGGATCCAGTGCTCTTTTGGATAGAAGCATAGTTTATGAAAGCCGGTGGAGGCAATGATATGCACGCCGGAGTCTTCCGAAAGGCTTCTAAGTTCTAAAGCCATGCGGTTTGCGCCGCATGGCTGGGCTTCTATGAAAGACTGGCCGCCCGCCAGATGAAAACGCTTTGCTTCTTCCAGGCTCTTTTCCATATCGTCTATGCATAGCGCTGGATTGATCTGATAGGATATGCCTTTGCTCATGGCGATATGCTCATGGCATTGGCAGAAGCCTAGTTCTTCCGGGGCTATCCGCCCGGTAACGGTGATGATTTCTTTCATAATATCTTCCCTATTTCCAATGAGGATTGTCTATGACTGATGGCTTGCCTGCGTCCCGGACAATTAACTTGCGGTAGCCTTTGGTCTCGATGGTGCCATAATCGTGTCCGGCATCCGCCGCAAAGGTATAGAACATTACAAGCGGCACAGTTCCAGTGTTGACTGACCGGTGCGCGTAACGCCTGGGCACGTAGAGGGCCTCGCCCTTTTTCAAAGGAAGTTCCATGGTATCTCCCTCTGGATTCTCCATGACCATATAGCCCTCTCCATCCAGGGTATAATATACCTCCGCGGTATCAAGGATGGTGTGGAAATGTCCCTTGGTCATGAAGTATTCATTTCCTATGATGCCAGGGTAGAGGATCGTGGTTCCAAATGCCAGATCACCGGCCCGCTCCGGACCTCCCAGTTCATGAAACTCATAGACCAGGGGATCGTCGCTTTTTAATACCTCATTTACGGCATCCGTGTCATAGTACATATCCTTCATCTGCGAAAGATATCGTTTGGTAGTTTCGGCAGTCTTTGAAAGTCCTGTCAGAAGGTCGAAATCTACCTGGAAACTGGTATCCCAATTAAATTGATTCATTGTTTTATGCCTCCTTATGATTTGGCGATCTCGCTTAATTTCTCAAGCAGCTCGCCCTTGATTTCGATTTGAAATACTTCGGAGATAACCTGGGTCCATCCATGAATGAAGTAGATCCAGCCATCTTCCACGTGAAGCCGCCTGGATTGTGCCTGCGCCTCTGCCTGTCGCTTGAAAAGCAGGTCTCCGCGGTAATTGATTTCCCATACCAGACTGTCCTCAGGGAAAACGCAGTCATCCGTCAGGGGCGAGCCGGGGCCGTCCTTGCCTAACCCTGTGGCATTGACGATAAGGGAGTGGGGCTTCAGGGAAGCCAGCGTCTTGTCGTTATCCGCAGGCGTAGGATTGTGTATGTATTCAAAATGAATCTTTGGATTGATTCCATCGAGAATGGCTTTTGCCGACTCCAGTCTCGGAACGCTTCTGTTAGCGATAATGATTCGCTTAGGAACGTTATTGCCGAATTGCTCCTGCGCAAAATATACGGACATAGCAAGGGTGCTTCCGCCTGCTCCAAGCAGCAGCACATCCCCGTCGTATTTGGTCCAATAGCTGGCCGGAACGAAGTTTTCGAGCGCCAGTCCGCTGGAAATAGGATCTTTGGCATGAGCACAGAGTTTTCCATCCTTTTTAGAAATGGAAGAGACTTCTCCCAATCTCTCGGCATAAGGATCCACATATTCAAATAAGTCCTTGCAGGTGTTGAACAAGTCGATTTTATGAGTGGTAACGAGCGCCCCAAGAGAGAGCGGATCGTTCTTGATAAAAGTGACGGCTTCCCGGTATTCCTCTGCAGAAGAATGAGGGGCGAAATCAATTCCCTTGATGACAGCATCCTTTAATCCAAGTGCATCGGCCCATTTGGGGAACACTTTCATAATGGAAGACTGTCCAGTGGTAACGCCGATAAAATATAGAGTTGGGGCAGTTGCTGGTTGATATACATTTGCCATTGGATTAATCATCCTTTCTTAATTTAGTAGTTGTAAATCTCGCTCCGCAATGTGCTTGCATAACAATGTCATTACATAGTGACATTATATTGCGATTATAGATGAATGTCAATATCCAACTTGTAAAATGAGAATGTTGACAAATAGCATATAATGTTATAACATAACTACATAATGAAATTGTGAACAACTAGAAACAGTAAAGGAGAGAGAACATGAACGCACTGGAAAAATTATTTTCATTAGAAGGAAAGACAGCAATCGTTACAGGAGGCGCGCAGGGAATCGGAAGCGTGGTTGCTATGCGCATGGCGGAAGTCGGAGCCAACATCGCCATCTTTGATATGCAGGAGGAAAAAGCCAGAAAGACCGCAAAAGAAATTACAGAGGCTACAGGAAAGAAGACGGCAGCCTATGGCGTGGATGTCACGGATCCGGTTCAAGTAAAGGCCGCGATCGAGCAGGCGGATGCTGATATGGGCGGACTGGATCTTCTGTTCAACAATGCGGGCATCGTATTACATAAGTCTGCCTATGACGTAACGCCGGTAGAGTGGGCCAAGGTAATTAATGTGAACCTGAACGGAGAATATTATATGGCATCTGAATTTGCCAGGTATCTGAAGGGGAAGGGAAAGAAGGGCGCCATCTGCAATACGGCATCCATGTCCGGACACATTGTAAACTGGCCTCAGGAGCAGGCATCTTATAATGCGTCAAAAGCAGCGGTCATTCAGATGACCAAGTCTCTTGCGGTAGAATATTGTAAGGACGGAATCCGCGTAAACTGCATCAGTCCTGGATATATGTACACAGAACTGACATGCCATGTGAATCCGGATTGGCAGGAGCGTTGGATGGACCTTACGCCATATGGAAGGTATGGCACGCCGGATGAACTGTGCGGAGCAGTCATCTATCTGCTGTCTGATTCGGCCTCATTTACTTCAGGCACGGACATTATCGTAGATGGATGTTTTACATGCGTATAAAAGAAGAAAGAAGGAACGGGCATCTGTACAGAAATGTATGGGTGCCCGTCACGGTTTTGCGTGAAGTGTAGAATATCCATACAACATAATGGAAATGGACATAATACACAAGTAAAAACGATAAAAAAGAAATAGATATAGCAAAAACATCTAAAAAATAAAAAAGATTGTCTTTTTATTAACGTTATTTTTCATAAAAAACGATCGTCTTATGATGAAAAAGTTGTTGACAAATATGAAGCAATGTTATAACATCATGATATAACAACGTTAGAAACATATACGTAAGACAAAAAGGAGGAAAAAAGTATGAAGAAAAAGTTATTGGGCGTGCTGCTTTGTGTAGCAATGGTTGCGTCAATGGCAGTTGGATGCAAAGGAGCAGATAAAGGCTCCGACGATTCCAAAGATGCGAAGAAGAGTGACGACAAAGGTGGCAAGTATAAGATTGGCATTGCCATGAAGACCCAGGATGGTCCTTACTTCGTAACATTGACAAAAGCGGTTCAGGAGAAATGCGCAGAAATCGGACTCGTTGATAAGGCTTCTGATGTAGTCGTGCTGAATGCGGATATGGATGTTGCAAAACAGTCAGAAAACTTCGAGACATTTATTTCCCAGGAGTACGACATGGTATTCTGCGACTGTATTGATCCGGACAACGTAATTGCAGATGAGCAGGCGGCTCACGATGCGGGAATACCGGTTATCAACATCGACTCTGGAGTGAATGACGGAAGTTACTGCGTGACGACCGTATATTCTGATAATAAGCAGAATGGACGTCTCTGCGGCAAATCATTTGCAGAATCTATGGGAGATGAGGAGATCTACTCCATCATGCTTTCTGGCGAAAAAGGAAATGTTGCAGGAACAGAGAGACGCCAGGGACTCATCTGCGGCGTTCTGGAGCAGAGGCTTGGAATCTCCGAAGACGAAGCTTGGAAACTGACGAAAGAGGCTGATGACCAGTTACTGAATAAGGGCTCTTACACGAACGAAGAAGCAAAATTCGCCATCGCCGGACAGGGCTGGGGCAACTGGACGGTAAATGACATTCTGAACGATGCCAATGACCTTGTTGTAAAGACGAAGGACAAGCTTAACACCATGTTTGCAGAGAATGACCAGATGTTATTCGGCGGCATGCAGGCAGCAGATGACGCGGGACTTACAGGCATCCACTATGTAGCGGCAGCGGATGGCGCGCAGGAAGCATATGACTACATAAATGGAACAACAGAGTGCAAATCCGGCGAATATTACTGTACAGGCGAGAACTCTCCATGGCAGGTAGCGATCACTGCAACGAACATTGCAAAAGAAATCCTGGTTGACGGCAAAGATGCAGATAGTTATGAAGAAGTAACGATGACAGAGGCTGTCTGCGTTACAAAAGACAATGTTGACGAGCGTTATGAATACGGCTTCTAAATAATCATTAAGTCCTCCTTATAACGAGGAGGACTTTTTTTGAATCATTGAATCATGTGTGGAGGTGAGTGTATGGAAGGGCAGTATAGACTTGAAATGAAAAATATCACAAAACGCTTTGGCGGAGTTAAGGCTCTTACAGACGTTTCTTTAAAAGTTGAGCCTGGCGAGATTCATGCTCTTATAGGAGAGAACGGCGCCGGCAAATCTACGCTGATGAAGATTTTGTCTGGCGCATATCAGAGGGATAGCGGACAGATTTTTATAGATGGCAAGGAAGTCAAGATTACAAATCCTAAAGAGTCCAAGGATTTGGGCGTAGCGATTATCTATCAGGAATTCATGCTCGCGCCTGATCTGACGGTGGCGGAGAATATCTTTATTGATAAGCTCTCAGCAGGAAAGGCAACGATTAACTGGAAGAAGTTAAGGGCGGATGCAAGGGAGCAGTTAGAAAAACTAGGATTTTCCGATATTAACCCGAATGCAAAATGTGGCAGCCTGAGCGTTGCGTACCAGCAAGTAGTCGAAATCTGCAAGTGTCTGACCAGAGACGCGAAAATACTTGTATTCGACGAGCCCACGGCGGTTCTGACATTTTCTGAAATAGAAAAACTATTTGAAGTTATCCATAAGCTAAAAGATCAGGGTGTAAGCGTGATCTATATTTCGCACCGTCTGGAAGAGATCTTTCAGTTAAGCCAGCATATCACGGTTCTAAAGGACGGTACTTATGTAGATACGGTGGAAACATCGGGATTCGATAAGCAGAGGCTGGTTAACCTGATGGTAGGACGGGAGATGACCGATATGTTCCCGAAGAGGAATGCGAAGATCGGAGACACCGTCCTGAAGGTGGAAGATCTGCACGCAGGAAAGATGGTGCAGGGCGTTAGTTTTGAAGTAAAGGCCGGGGAAGTGCTGGGATTCAACGGGCTTGTAGGAGCCGGAAGGACGGAGACGATGCGGGCTGTCTTCGGAGCAGATAAGAAAGAGTCCGGCAAGGTCTATTATTTTGGAAAGGAAGTAAACTGGAAGAGCCCCCGTGCCGCCATCAAGGAAAAGTTCGGCCTTCTTCCGGAAGACAGAAAGAAACAGGGATTATTGCTGGAACAGAGTATCCGTATGAATACGACGCTTGCCTGTTTAGATAGAATTACGAAAGGCGGCATAATCAATCATAAGTCTGAAAAGGAGTTTGTCAAGGATGTCCTGGCAAGCATACAGACGAAATACGGCGATACGGAAGACAATGCCAACAGCCTGTCCGGCGGCAACCAGCAGAAGGTGGCGCTGGCGAAATGGATTGCGGCGGACTGTAAATGTATTGTCTTTGACGAACCAACGAGGGGAGTCGATGTAGGCGCTAAGACGGAGATATACAAGGTAATCAATACGCTTGCGGAAAAAGGCGTTGCGGTGATCATGATATCGTCTGAAATGCCAGAGGTCATTGGCATGTGCGACCGCGTAATGGTCATGCGTAATGGGAAGATCTCAGGCGAGATCAGCAAGGATGAACTGTCTGAAGAAACATTGATTAAATTTGCGATGGGGGTCTAACTATGGAAAAAAAGAAAATAAATATAAAAGATTTTTTGATTACGAATAATACATATGTTATATTTCTGATACTGTTTATCGCGTGCGCGGTGATGTCAAGCACATTCCTGCAGCCGGTCAACTTAATGAATATCTGCCTTCAGCAGTCCGGCCCGATCCTCGTGGCGCTTGGCATGCTGTTCGTTATCCTGACGGGGGGCATTGACCTTTCCGTAGGCGCAGTAACGGCGTTATCTTCTTCCTGCGCCTATGTTCTGATGAGAGACCATGAAGTGAGCCTTGCGGTAGCCTTCCTGATAGCAATTCTAGTTGGTATCGCTATGGGGCTTCTGAATGGTATTCTCGTGGCCTATGGCAAGATGCAGGGATTTGTAACGACTCTGGCTACGCTGTCTATTGGAAATGGAGCAGCCTTAATCGTATCAGAAGGCGCCCCGGTACGCTGCTCTAATGTGGCAGCCGTTAAAGCGATGGCCAGCAAGGACTTTGGCTACCCCATCGTGATTGGATGCGTGATCATCATCATCATTATCGCGCTTGTACAGAAATATACCTCTTATGGACGTATCGTGATTGCCTGCGGCTCCAACAGCACTGCCGTACAGCTTGCCGGTATCAATGTAAAGAAGTATGTATGCTCCTGTTATGTAGTCTCAGGATTCCTTGCTTCGATTGCCGGAATGTTTATCGCATCCAGGACGCAGACCGCGTCATCAACGCTTGGAAAAGGCGGCGAGCTTGATGCGATCGCAGCCTGCGTCATCGGCGGCGCTAGTCTTGCAGGTGGAAAAGGAAATGTTGTAAAAGCGGTGATCGGCGCACTGATTATTGCGCTGATCAGCAACATCATGAACTTGAAAGGCGTACCAGCCTATCCACAGGAAATCGTGAAAGGATGTATTATCATTGCGGCCGTTCTGCTGCAGATTGCGACCGATAGGAGCGAGGGCACGGTGTAATGATTCTTGGGGAGTGAATTGCGGAGTGAATTGCGGATTGAAAAAGAGGACGATGGGGGAGAGGCGGATCCGGAGAGGATTCCGACTCTCCCCCATCTGTGTGTTCTAATGCAAGTTCACTGTGAGGGGAAATCGGGGCTTGGAAGCGCCCGACAGCGGAGCTAGTTTGCTTGGTAGTAGCGGCCTAGGGCGTCGGCGGCTTTTACGATGTTTTTCAGCATTTCGCCTGTGATCTCGTAGGGTTCGCGGACGAGTTCGGTCAGGGAGGCGTTGTCTGCGATCAACTGAAGGTTTTCTTCGGTCAGTTCTACCTGCAGATCCTCCAGAGTGGTGGGGAGTCCGACTTCCATACAGAAGGTTATGTACTCTTCAACGATCTCGGAAGGGGCGTTTTCGGCAACCAGCTCGCACAAGGTGCCGAAGGCGACTTTTTCTCCGTGGAGGGTCTTGGTTCCGTTTGGCGTTGCGGTGATGCCGTCCCCTACAGCGTGGGCGCAGGCGCAGGCCGTATTTTCGAATCCCAGGCCGCTCATTAAAGTGTTGGCCTCGATGACTGCTTCCAAGGCTTCGGTAACGACGTGCTGCTCGTTGGCAATCTTTGCGGCGACGCCGTATTCCAGAATGGTATCATAGCATAATTCCGCGATTTTCATGGCAACCTTTGTCCTGCGGAAGGAGCCGGCCTCCTGGCAGATGTAGTTGGGGCTGTTGGAAGCGGCGTTTGCCTTTGCTTCGAATAAGGTTGCCATCGCATCGCCCATTCCGGATACAAGGAACCGAACCGGCGCGTTGGCAATAATTTCGCTGTCGATGATAACGATATCAGGGCTCTTGATATAGTTGATCGAATGGGAATGCTCATGATTCTCTTTGTAGATGACGGAAAGAGCGCTGGTCGGTGCATCAGTAGAAGCGCTGGTGGGGACGATGACAACCGGAAGATTAAGCGTGTTAGCCGCCCCTTTTGCAGTGTCCAGAGTCTTTCCGCCTCCAATGCCCATAATCATCTGAGCGCCCGCCTCCGCTGCTTTTTTGGCAATGGCGGCGATTCGTTCTTCGGTTACCTCATGCTCAAAAGGAATGCTGGTAAACTGAGCATTCTGTTCCTCATATTGCGCCGTCAGCTGAGGCGTCAGGCTGTCATAGAAGAATGGGTCAATGACTGAGAACACCTTGTCTCCATATTTTGCTGTATGCTGTGCAAGACGGCGGATTTCTCCAGGTCCCTGGATATATCTTCCGGGTGAGCCGAAAGACATGGTTCTAGATGCTATCATAATAAAAACCTCCTAAATTTAATATAGTTATGTTATTACATAGTTATATTGTAATATATATTAGAGCGTTTGAAAAGCGTAAATCAAATATTTAAGAAAGATTGTGAAAAAGTGAAAGGGGAACTCCGGGAATCCACTGGACAAAGAGCCTTAATAATGGTAAAATAAAAACAATTCATTATGTAGTAACATAGGTATATAAGAAAAGAGAAATGGAAACGGACAAATGTGGTACGAGGAGGTTGTTTTATGATTAAAGACAGAAGACTTGGCCATCTAGGCATGGCGTCCAGGGATGTGGATGCTACGGTCGCATGGTATGTGGATGTACTGGGATTTGAGAAAATCGGAGAGTTTAAGGCGCCCAATGGAAAGATCGACCACTACTGCTTTGAGTCGGAGGACGTGGAGAAGGATTATGAATATGGCCTGGAGCAGGGCTATACGATTACCACGGAAGGGATTGAAGAACTGCCGGGACTGTGGGAGTGGGGAGTACGCTTCTTCAAGATTGGCGCGCCGACCGGTCAGCAGGTGGAATTCTGCCAGATACTATAGGAATTAATGAAATGAAAGAAAGACAATAAGGAGGAGCAATATGAAAACAGTACTTGTAAATAAGGATGGCTCTTTGTCCGTCCAGGAGGTTCCGAAGCCCAAATACGGCCCGAAGCAGGCTTTGACCAAGACGATTGCAAATGGCATCTGCGGAACGGATATTCATCTGATGAAAAAAGCCTTCAAGGGAGTTACGGAAGAGATGTATCCGCTCATGCTGGGGCATGAAAATGTAGGAGAAGTGGTAGAAGTAGGCGAGGAAGTAACCGGGCTTAAGGTTGGGGACAAGGTGCTGCTTCCTTTCGTAGATCCGGATCCGGACCATCTGGGACCTTATGGCTCTGCTTGGGGAGCGTTGAGCGAGTACTGCGTGGTAAATGATGCTGCGGCGTACCAGGAAGGAGAGGTGCCTGATCTGGCAAAGGCGCAGTGTATTATTCCTGACGATATCGATCCGGTGGATGCCGTCATGCTGATCACCTTGGGAGAAGTGTTGAGCAATGTAAAGTACTTTGGCATTGAAAAGGATAAGCCGGTGGTAATATTTGGCTGCGGCCCGGTGGGGCTTACCTTTATTAAGATGTGCAAGATGGTAGGAGCCAATCCAGTGATTGCGATTGCGAGAAATGAGCCTAAGAGGAAGAACGCGCTGGATGGAGGCGCGGACATAGCGCTGAACAGCAAGGAATGCGATATTACCAAGGAGATCCGGGACATGTTTCCGCAAGGAGTGCCTTTCGTGATCGACGCGGTGGGCTCTGAAGATGTGGTAAATGACGCCATGGGCCTGATCTGTGACCGAGGAGAGATCTGCTGTTACGGAGTCCCAAGAAAAGAAGAGATGCACATTGACTTCAGCAAGGCCGACTATAACTGGGTGCTTAATTTTCAGCAGTTTCCGCGCAAAGATGAGGAGGCAGCTGCGCACAGCGAAGTGATCCAGTGGATTCGGGAAGGGAAGATCAACCTGAAGGACTACATATCCGATTACTTCTCTTTTGATGATGTAATCGAGGCTTATGATAAGGCAATGAATAAGCAGGTACTGAAAAAGGGAATCGTAGTTTTCTAAAAGTCCTTCAGATATTGCGGAATCTTTTGTTAGAGATTATAATATGGGAAAACAATAGATAGAGGAGAAAGCAGACCCAATGATAGAAGGAATTATATTTGACGTAGACGGAACCCTCTGGGACCCCACGGAAGAAGTGGCATATTCCTGGAACCAGGCAATCAAGGAACAGACGGATATGGACAGGACGCTGACGGCTGAGCAGCTAAAGCGTGAGTTTGGCAAGCCTTTGGAGGAGATCATAGACGACCTGTTCCCGGAACTTGCACAAATAGAGCAGGAGAGCCTGGCAGACCATCTTTATAAATATGAGAATAAATGGGTGGAGACGGCGCCCTGCATCGTCTATGACCAGATGGCAGAGACGGTTCGCGAACTGAGTAAAAAGTATAAGCTCTTTATCGTCAGCAACTGCCAGTCCGGCTATATTGAAGCCTTTCTTAAGAATACCGGACTTGGACAGTATTTTGCAGATTATACCTGCCCGGGAGACACCGGAAAGTTAAAAGGCGAGAATATCCGCATCATCATGGAGCGCAATGGGATTAAGGAAGCCGTCTATGTAGGCGATACCCAGGGAGATGCCAATGCGTGCAAAGAGGCGGGAATTCCTATGATATTCGCGGCATATGGCTTCGGACAGGTGGAAGAAGAGCATGTTGCGATCCAATCTTTTGGGGAACTGCTGGAACTTGAATTCGAAAAAGGCGGCAGGAAGTAAGCCGCAGAGACAAAGCATAAGAGTAGGTAATAAGAAGGGGCACGGCGATCATACGCCGTGCCCCTTCAGACTGTAGACAACCCCTTATGAAGGGGTTGTTCTTGGCCGATTGGAAGCGACGAAAGAATTCTGAATTACCAGCATTCTGTTCCTGCGGATAAGAAGACCGAGAACAGCCTGATGGTAGTGCTGGGGGAAGAGCCTGTACGTGCAGGCCGGGTATCCGAATGAGTGGAAGATGCACCATTAGGGAGGCCCGACAGGGTATGACTGTAGAGAATTCATACGGGTTTTTCCAGGTGGCGGACATCTTATTCGACAAAAAATAGACAAAACCCTCCCATGGTTTTAGAAAAAAATTAGAGAAAATGCATAATGAACATTGAAAAATGAAATCACCAGTGCTATAATAACCATATCTTTAGTAAATGACTTAATAAAGTAGGACAAGGTGGATGAAGCGAAGCACAAGCAATCAGGAAGTTAAAAAGTTGAATAGAAATCGAGTGTTTCGTTATGTGAATAGCAGGGAAGAAACCAGCATGCCGGAGATATCGGCGGCGCTTTCCATCAGCGGGCCTACTGTTCTTAAGATTGTGAATGAACTGAAGGAAGAGAAGCTGATACGGGAAGTAGGCGAATTTGAATCCACCGGCGGACGCAAGGCCAAGGCTATTGCGGCCGTGAGGGATGTCAAGTATGCAATCGGGCTTGATATTACGAAGAATCATGTAGGGATCGTTTACACGGACCTTTCAGGAAAAGCGCTCAAGCATGAGAGGGTGCGCAAGCCTTTTAAATACACGCAGACTTATCTTCATGAAGTTGCGGCAATCGTAAGAAGGTTTGTCGAGGAAAGCCGTATTCCCAAGAAACGGATTCTGGGAATGGGGATTTCCGTGCCTGCGATTATCGATGTGCAGCGGGATTATATCACGAACTCCCATGCGCTTGGAATCTATGATGTTCCCTGTGAAGAACTGACGGCATGCATGCCATACCCTTGCGAACTTCTAAATGATGCCAATGCGGCAGCCATTACGGAGAGCAACAGAAGCAGGACCTGCAGCAATCTGGTATACCTGTTCCTAAGCAACACGGTGGGCGGCGCGATCATATTTGGAAATGAGACGGGAATCGTGCGCGCGGCGCAGGAGAAGGATCGGGGATCGGTCTATATGTATAAAGGCAACAACTGGAGAAGCGGCGAGTTTGGCCATATGGTCATCCATCCGGAAGGAAAGCGCTGCTACTGCGGAAAGATCGGATGCCTGGATGCATATTGCTCCGCTCTTAGGCTGGCAGATCAGACAGATGGGGATCTGGAGAGATTTTTCAGAGAGATGGAAGCAGGAAACCAGGATCTTAAGAAGATATGGAATGAATATCTGAAGGATCTTGCGATAGCAGTGGACAATCTGCGGATGTGCTTTGACTGCGAGATAGTTCTTGGCGGTTACGTGGGCAGCAGCATGGAGCCTTACATACAAGAGTTCAGGAATCTGGTGGCAGAAAAGGACATATTTGAGAACAGCGGAGATTATGTATACGTATGCCAATACCAGCAAGAGGCATCGGCACTCGGGGCGGCTATTTTCCAAATTGAAAAATTTATTGACACCATTTAAGGCTTTTAAATTTGGTCAGTAATAGAGAATTATTGTACACACTTTGTTAAATAAATTATTAAAGTATAAAATAAAGATGGGAGGAAGATGTGTTATGGAAGGAACAATGAAGGTAGCAGTGATGGAAGGAATTGGAAAGATGGGCTATACCGAGAGGCCGATTCCTGTACCGAAGGACGATGAAGTTCTGGTGAAGCTGGAATATGTGGGAATCTGCGGAAGCGACATGCATTATTATGAAATGGGCAGAATCGGCGATTATGTGGTAGAGCCGCCGTTCGTGCTGGGACATGAGCCGGGAGGCACTGTCGTAGAAGCAGGCAGGAATGTTACGCATCTGAAGGTCGGCGACCGTGTAGCGCTGGAGCCGGGAAAGACTTGCGGCAAATGCAAATTCTGCCGTGAAGGAAAATATAATCTTTGTCCGGACGTAGTCTTCTTTGCTACACCGCCTGTAGACGGCGTGTTCCAGGAATATGTAGCCCATGAGGCGGATCTGTGCTTCAAACTTCCGGATAATGTAAGCACGCTGGAAGGCGCGCTGATCGAGCCCCTTGCGGTAGGATTCCACGCAGCGAAGCAGGGAGAGGCGAAGGCAGGACAGACGGCAGTCGTATTTGGCGCAGGATGCATCGGACTAGTATCCATGATGGCTCTTAAAGCATGCGGCGTTTCCCATGTATATGTAGTAGACGTAATGCAGAAGCGGCTGGATAAGGCGCTGGAACTTGGCGCTGACGGCGTGATCAACGGAAAAGAAGTGGACGTGCTAGCGAAGGCGAAGGAACTGACCGGCGGCGAGGGATTTGACCTTGCAATCGAGACAGCTGGAACAGAGATTACGACGAACCAGGCGATCCAGGTAGTGCGCAAGGGATCCAATATCGTTCTTGTGGGATATGGAAAGACCGGCATGATGAATATGATGATGAGCCTGGCGCTGGATAAAGAGATTACATTTAAGACAGTATTCCGCTACCGTCACATCTATCCAATGGCAATTGAGGCAGTTGCACAGGGAAAAGTAAATCTGAAGGGAATCGCTACCCATATCTTTCATTTTGATGACATCCAGACGGCTATGGACAGAAGTGTCAATGAAAAGGCTGAGATCGTCAAGGCTGTTGTAAAAATTGCCGAATAAAAGCGGAATTGACAAATAAATAACGTTATGCAAAACATACAAAATCACCAAAAAATAATTGTGTAATATTGCATATTGCACAAAGCGTTCTTCTGGAATATAATTACAACAACAATATTTGTAAAAATATTTTACAAAATTGCTATTCAAAATTATTCAATGAAAACGGCTCGCAACCGGGAGGAGGACAAAATGGGAATTATTGAAAGTATGAGACTGGACGGAAAAGCAATTTATGTAACAGGTGCTGCAAGCGGAATCGGCAAGGCAGCGGCTGCTGCATTCGCAGAGGCAGGCGCTGATGTCGCTATCGTAGACATCAACCTTGAAGGCGCCGAGAAGGTTGCAAAGGAGATTGCAGAAGCAACAGGTTCCAAGACAATCGCGATCCAGTGCGACGTTACGAAGAAAGACCAAGTTGAGGCCATGGTTGCAAAAGTTGTTGATACATATGGAAAGTTGGATGCCTGCTACAACAATGCTGGTATTGCTGTAAACGCTCCGGCAGAAGAGATGACATTCGAGCAGTGGCAGAAGGTAATCGACATCAACCTTACAGGCGTATTCCTCTGCGCTACGGCAGCAGGCAGAGTGATGCTGAAGCAGGGATATGGCTCTATCATCAATACGGCATCCATGTCAGGCCACATTGTCAATGTACCTCAGCCACAGTGCGCATACAATGCATCAAAAGCCGGCGTAAGCCTTCTGACAAAGTCTTTGGCAGTCGAGTGGGCTAAGAGGGGCGTGCGTGTAAACTGCATCAGTCCAGGATATATTGGTACAGAACTTATCATGAATGCAGAACATCTGAAACCATTGATCGAGCAGTGGAATGCAATGGCTCCAATGGGAAGGCTTGGAAAACCGGAAGAATTACAGTCTATCTTAGTATATCTGGCTGGCGACACGAGCACATTTACAACAGGTTCCGATATTATCGTGGACGGAGCATTTACCTGCTTCTAGGAACCGCATTATTATAGATAGCTAATGCGAAAGCTATAAAATAAATTCTTTTTAAGGAGGAGAAGTATTATGAAGAAAAAAATCTTAAGTGCAATCCTTTGCGTGGCAATGATTGCAACGATGGCTGTTGGTTGTACAACCAAGGCGCCAACCTCAGGCGGAGACGACAAGAAGGATACTGAGAAGAAAGACAGTTACAAAGTTGGTATCTCTATCCAGTCTCTGAAAAACGATTACTGGGCAGGTGTAATGGGCAAACTTGAGGATCTTCTGAAGGAAAAGGGATGGGACTATACCTTACAGGATTGTACGAACAACTCCGCAACACAGATTAGCCAGGTAGAGAACTTCATCACATCAGGATGCGACCTGATCATGGTTCATCCATCTGATGCAGACGCACTTGAGACAGTGTGCCAGGAAGCTCTTGATGCAGGAATCAAGGTAATGTGCTGGGATGATCCAATGGAGAATACCACTGCAAACTGGATTCTTGACAACACTGCACTTGGTAATGAAATCGGAAAAACAGCTGCTGCATTCATCAACGAGCATTACACAGCAGACAAGCCGGCAGAAGTTTGCGTAATCGGCAAGCCGTCTACAAAGGTTCTGTTAGAGAGAGCAAATGGTATCAAAGAAGGTCTGGAAAAGAACTGCGACAAAGGAAACTACGAGATCGTAGCAGAGGTTGACGGACTGGAAGCAAACGAGGCACAGTCTAACGTTGAGACCGTTCTTCAGGCTCATCCTGACTGCTCTGTATTCGTAGGAGTTGGCGCAGGCGCTATGATCGGATCAAATGAAGCATTACTTCAGAAATTCGGCGGAGCTGGCAAGATTCCGGAAAATGTAGGCGTTATCACGACAGACGTTACTCCTCAGCAGTTAGAATCCCTTAAGGCTGGAGATGAGGCTGTAAGAGCTATTATCGGATTTGAAGGATCCAGTTTAGACACAGCTACAGCTTGTATGAAAATGTATGAGAGAATCTTAGATGGAGAAGATTTCTCAGGCGACAATCATAATGTTCAGAGACCTACGATGGAAATCAACCTGGACAACATTGACGACATCATGAAGGGAATGTAACATCAAAACAAAAATAGCGAGACGATGAGATAGAGGCGGATTGCTCCGCCTCTAAGTAATATCCGCTTGACTCAGGGGGAATGAATATGAGCGAAGAATATGTATTGCAGTTAGAGCATATAAGAAAAGAATACCCGGGTGTCGTGGCACTGAAAGATGTTACGTTGGAACTGAAGAAGGGTGAGATACTGGCACTTATTGGAGAAAATGGTGCTGGAAAATCTACATTGATCAAGTGTTGCTCGGGGGCAGTTATCCCGACTTCCGGTAAGATTATCGTGAATGGGAAAGAATTTACGAGCATGACACCACAGCTTGCGGCAGAAAATGGAATTGCGATTATTTATCAGGAATTTAATAACGTTAAGGAACTGTCAGCGGCGGAAAACCTCTTCCTGGGCAGGCCCATCAGAAAAGGTGTCGTAGTTGACAAGAAGGCGATGGAGAGGGAAGCTGCGAAGGCATTTGAACAACTTCAGATTAAAATCGACCCAAAAGCGTTGATGAAAAATCTGACAGTAGGTTATCAGCAGATGGTTGAGATTGCCAAAGCGATCCAGCAGGATGCTAAGATATTGATTATGGATGAGCCTTCTGCACCTCTTACGAGTGCGGAAGTTGAGAGTATGTTCCGGGTGGTAGAAAAACTGCGTAAAGAAGGAATTTCTATTGTCTACATATCTCATAGATTGGAAGAGATCTATCGCTTATCAGATAGAATTCTGGTTTTGCGTGATGGCGAGTATGTCAAGACTCTCATTACAAAAGACAGCGAGGTTCAGGAACTGATCAAACTAATGGTTGGGCGTGAACTTACAGAGACGTATCCTCCACGTGAAAACTGCGTTGATAACAACGAAGTGGTGCTGGAGTTAAAAAATGTTACTGGAAACGGAGACAATAATATAAGCCTGAAGATCCACAAAGGCGAGATCGTAGGCCTTGGAGGCCTGGTAGGAGCCGGGCGGACAGAACTGGCGCAAGTAATATTTGGGGCCGCTCAGAAAACGTCAGGTCAGATAGTATTTAAGGGTAAGGAAATTAATCCAAAGAGTCCAAGAGAAGCAATTGATCTTGGAATCGCGCTTGTTCCGGAAGACAGGAAGCGTCACGGCGCGATGCTTGGGATATCAATTAAAAATAATATTAATATGCCTATATATGAAAGGACTGCACGCCTCAGCGTTATTAATTCAAAACTGGAGATGGAGACAGCCCAGAAATATCAGAAGAGTATGGCAATCAAGACACCTACTCTGAACCAACTTGTAAAGAACTTAAGCGGAGGCAATCAGCAGAAAGTTATTCTTGCAAGATGGCTGGCGGCGGATTCAGAACTGATCATCTTCGATGAGCCTACGAGAGGTATCGATGTCGGTGCGAAGTACGAGATATATAAGTTGATGAACGACTTGGTAGAAAAAGAAGGAAAGGCAATTCTGATGATTTCTTCCGAGATGGAAGAACTGATGGGTATGTCAGACAGAATTGTTGTGCTGTCGGAAGGCGTGATGACTGGCGAACTTAATAAAAGCGAGTTCAATCAGGAGACTATTATGGCATATGCGTCCGCAGCAAGAATGGAGGAGGGTTAAACCGTATGAAAGATAAAGTTGTATACCAATTAAAAGATAAAGCGATTTGGGTCGTACTTGCAGTTCTCGTTGTAGCATTTACAATTGCAAATCCAAGATTTGTTAATCCTAATAACTTATTTTCATTGCTCCGTCAGGTTTCTATGTTCGGTATTGCTTCCATCGGTATGACATTTGTTATCCTGCTTGGAGATATTGATCTGTCAATTGGCTCGATTATTACATTTGTAAATATTATTTGTGCTTATTTTATGGTACATATGGGAATGAATATGTGGCTTGCCATACTGATTACTCTTGTAGTATCAACTCTGATTGGTACATTGAATGGATTTATGGTATCTACAGTTGGCATTCCAGCCCTGATTGCTACCTTTGCTACCCAGACAGCGTTCCAAGGTTTGGCGTATCTCGTGAGCGGAGGACTTCCGGTAAATGGATTTACAGAGTCATTTAAGATATTTGGGCAGGGATATATCGGCATCGTTCCAGTTCCTGTAATTATTATGGTTATCTGCTTTGCATTAGGTTCCTTTATTCTGAATAAGACATATTTTGGACGCTACTTTTATGCAGTTGGCGGTAACGTAGAGGCGGCTAGATTATCCGGTATCCGTGTAGGAAGAATTAAATATCTGGTATTTTCTATATCAGGTTTCTTTGCAGGACTTGCAGGTATCGTTATGCTGTCGCGTACAAATTCAGGAATGCCTAACGCAGGTCTGGGATATGAATTTGATGTTATCACTTGCGTAGTTCTTGGCGGCGTATCCGTAGCAGGTGGTTATGGAAAGATATCAGGCGTTGTGGCAGGTACATTTATTATCGGTGCTCTTCAGAACGGAATGGTACTTATGAATATTAACTCCTTTATACAGGATATTGTCATGGGTGTCGTACTTGCGCTTGCAGTTGGATTTGACTGTATCCAGAAGAGAAGACAGACGACTTAGTAACAGTTAAATAGTTTAAAAATCCCGGTAAATTTTTATTTGCTGGGATTTTTAAAAATCAGGGGATTTCACCAGAAGATTGGAGGCCAGCATGAAGACGATTAAAGCAGAAGCCAAGGCAATCTGGCATCTTGCGCCGCTTCCGGTACATGCCGATGAACTGCATGCGCTGATTATCCTGCCGGAATGTACCTATGCAAATGATTGCACAGTGTTTGACTTGAAAGATGACGAGAGGTTTGAGATTGTTCTTTAAGATGGTTAGTTTGTTGACAGGCAGTATAATAGAAAGTAAAATGATAGATATATTATAGAACAGCGAAGGTAGAGAACATTGAAGAAAAGTCAGTTAATATATCACTATATAAGGGAACAGGAGTCGGTATCCAAGCAAGACATCGTCATAGGATTGAGGCTCAGCCTGCCAACCATCACGCAGAATCTCCAGTATCTGGAGCAGATACGGCTAATCGATACATCCAAGAAGTTTCCAAGCACTGGGGAGCGGGGAAGGAACGCCACGGCATACACCTATCTGAAAGAGGCCAGAGCGGCTATCGGAGTGTATCTGACAGGGCATCATATTAACAGTGTCGCGGTAGATCTGTCCGGCGATGTGATACGGATGGTAAGAGAGCGGAGAGAATTTGATTTGGGAGATGACGGTTATCTGAGGAAGATTGGAGAGACTGTCGAGAAGGTAAAACAGGAAGCGGGCATCAGCGATGAGAACCTTCTGGGAGTGGGAATTGCGGTTCCTGGCCTCGTTTCTGAGGACGGGGAGGAGGCAATCTATGGCCGTACCTTGAATTTTACAGGCCGTACCCGGAAGGAGATTGCAAAGTATATTCCTTACAGGAACCGCTTATTTCACGATTCCAATGCTGCCGGGTATGCAGAAGTGTGGATATCCAAGGATATATGCAATGCATTCTACATCAGTCTCAGCAACAGCGTCGGCGGAGCAGCTATCGTGGATAAGAATATTTACGAAGGCAACCGGCAAAAAGGCGGAGAGATCGGACATATGACGGTGGTTCCTGAGGGCGGCGAATTATGCTACTGTGGAAGGCGGGGATGCTTTGATACGGTCTGCCGGTCAACGAATCTGGATCAGTATACGGACGGGAATCTGGAACAGTTTTTTGAACTGCTGGAAGCAGGGGATAAAGGTGCTGCCCAGTTGTGGGATCAGTATCTGGATGATCTGTCTCTTGGCATACACAACATACGCGTGCTGTTTGATTCTGTAATTATACTTGGCGGGTATGTTGGCGCATATATAGAGAACTATATGGATGAACTGTGCAGGAGAGTGGATGAAAGGGATGCTTTTGATGAGAAGGCTAAAGATTATCTGGTTCCCTGCAAGTATACAGTGGAGTCTGCGGCTGCGGGAGCGGCAATCTTTTATATTGATGAGTTTTTTAATACGATTTAGAGAGAACGGTTATGGAGGGTTAGAATATGAAAGCAGCAGTTTATCATGGAAAGCACGACCTAAGAGTAGAAGAAGTTCCGGAAAAAGAATTAAAAGACAATGAGGTCATGATTCAAGTGAAGTATTGTGGCGTATGTGGAACGGATATACATATTTTTAACGGGGATGGGGGATCCTCGGCTGTTACTCCTCCGCTGATTCCGGGCCATGAATTTTCCGGCGTTGTGGCGAAGGTTGGAAGCGGCGTTACCAAATTCAAAGTTGGCGACCGGGTAAGCGGCGACCCGAATGATATGTGCGCAGAGTGCTATTTCTGCAAGAATGCGAAGCAGCATTTCTGCACCAATAATATCGGAGTTGGAACTACGGTAGACGGAGGATTTGCAGAGTATGTGGTTATGAGAGAGAAACAGGTATACAAGTTCTCCGATAGCCTGAGTTTTATAGAGGCAGCGATGGCGGAGCCTATCTCCTGCTGCCTGCATGGGATTGACCTGTGCAACATCAAGTATGGGGATACCGTGCTGGTAATGGGAGGAGGCCCTATCGGAATGATCATGCTGCAGCTGGCTAAGAACGCCGGAGCATCAAAGGTGATCCTGTCCGAGCCGGTGGAAGAGAAGCGTGAGCTGGCATTAAAACTGGGCGCGACAAAGGTCATTAATCCGATGGAAGAGGATGTGAAGGCAGTCCTGGATGAGTACTGCGAGAACGTGGATGTAGTCATCGAGTGCGTTGGAAATATCCACACCCAGGAAGACGCCATCCAGTTCGCGGGAAAAGCGGCAACGGTAATGTTCTTCGGACTTGCCGCGCCGGGAGAGAGTTTCCCGATGAAGCCGGATGACATCTTCAAAAAGGAATTGACGGTAACGTCTTCCTATATCAATCCATATACATTTGAGAGGGCAATCTCAGTTCTGGAATCCAAGACCATTGATTTGGAAAGCCTGATCACCAACATTGTTCCACTGGATGACATTGTGGATGTATTTACAAAGCCGGAATACAGAAGAACCGGAAAGGTTATGATTCAGGTTTCATAAGAGAGCATAAAGGATGAAACGAAGGCAGGGGCTTCCCGGCCTTCGTTTTTCTTAGATTATCGCAAATTATATTGACGGCAAATTGGTATTGATATATAATACCAATTAAAAGGAGGAGTACGGTTTATGAATTATTATTTAGGAATAGATATTGGGACTTCCAGTGTAAAATCGCTGCTTATGGATGCCAGGGGAAACATTGCCGGTACCTCGCAGATCGGATATGATATTATAAAAAGCAGCCTTAAGCATGCGGAACAGAACATGGAGGAACTTTGGGCGGCTGCAAGGAGGACGATCGCGGATATCGTAAAGAGGTATCCGGAAGAATCTGCGAAGATTCAGGGAATCAGTTACTCAGGGCAGATGCATGGGCTGGTCATGGTGGATAAGGATGGAAGACTGATCCGCAATGCCATCATATGGGCGGATCAGAGGTCGGCGGAAGAGATTGAGAAGATCTATCAGACTGTGGGGAAGGATGCGTACCGGAGCGTGGCCTTGAATTCTCTGAGCACGGGATTTTTGATCTCCTCGCTGATGTGGGTGAAGGAGCATGAGCCTGAGAATTATGAAAAAATCCATATGGTCATGTTTCCGAAGGATTATATCCGCTACCGGATGTGCGGGGAACTTGGGACGGATATGTCGGATGCATCCAGCGGAGCCATATTTGATACCCGTAATCGGCAATGGGCCTGGGAATTAATCGAGAAGCTTGGAATCAGGAAAGAGATATTCTCTGAATGCCGGGAGTCTTCCGAGATTGCGGGGGAAGTGACAGAAGACTGCGCGGCCGACACCGGGCTAAGGGCCGGAATCAAGATCGCGTACGGGGGAGGAGATACGCTGATGCAGGGCGTAGGCAATGGCATCATTGCGCCGGGAACCCTGGCGGCCAATATCGGAACGGCCTGCCAGTTATCAGGGGGATTCCATGAGCCGGTATACGACAAAGAGTTCCGCACCAATACGTTCTGCCATGTGAAGAAGGATCTGTGGATGCTGATGGGTGCCCATCTTAGCGGCGGGGTTGCCATGAAGTGGCTGATGAATCAGATCCTGGATATGGGCGCCTTCGATGAGATGACGGCGCTGGCGGCCACGGTTCCGGCTGGGAGTGAGGGTATGGTGTTCCTTCCGTATCTGAGCGGAGAGAGGACGCCATACAATGACCCGGACGCAAAGGGGATTTATTTCGGAATGACCTTGAAGCATACAAGGGCCCATATGATACGCAGCACGATGGAGGGTATTGTGTTTGGCCTTCGCTCTTCCATCGAGATATTTAAAGGACTTGGCATTGAGTATCACAAGATTATTGCCTCCGGAGGCGGCGCAAGAGGGCCGCTCTTTCTGCAGATGCAGGCGGATATCTTCGACTGTGACATATATACCAACCAGGGAAGCGAGCAGGCGGGGATCGGCGCTGCCATCACGGCTGCGGTAGCGTGCGGAGAATATAAAGACTATGAAGAGGCCTGCGCGAAACTGGTACATATGAAGGACGAGGCAGTATCCCCCATCCGCGAGAACCAGAAGTATTACGAAGAGCAATTCGCGGTATATCGCGAACTGTACCGCCACAATCAGGATTTGTTCCATTTGAAAGGGTAGAAGATGAAGATATTCCAGAAAGGTTTTAATTATTCTCAGGACGGAGATGGGAATCGCCTGGTCTACCATCTCCAAGGCTGTAACATGAATTGCCCGTGGTGCTCGAATCCAGAGGGCATGAAGATGGAGGGCGTGATCGTGGCGGACGAAGAGTGGCTTCTTCCATCCATCTGCCCCCATCACGCAATCCGCGAGCACAAGGTAGACAGGGCCATTTGCGATAGTTGCGAAGGAAAAGAATGCATCCGGCAGCACGATACCAAAGGAATGTACCTGTCGTATAAAGAGGAGACGGTAGAAGAGGTCATTGGGGAAGCATGCGCAAATGAGATGATGTTCTATGACGGGGGCGGCGTCACCTTTACGGGAGGCGAGGCCACCGTGCAATTTCAAGAACTGACAGACGCCTTGAAGGGATTGAAGGAAAAGGACATCCATACCGCGATTGAGACGAATGGCACACACCCGAGGCTTCCGGAACTATTTCCCTATATAGGCCAGTTGATTATGGACTGCAAGCATTGTGATGCCTCCAAGCATCAAAGATATACCGGCATATCAAACGAGAGGATCATGGAGAATATCCGCCGGGCAGCAAAAGAGCATCCAGGACTCCATGTCCGGGTTCCGCTGATCGGAGGTTTCAATGACAGCGAGTTGGAACGGGAGCAGTTTCTTGATTTCTTCCGGGAGATTAAAGGAGATAACGTGACTTTTGAAGTCCTGTCCTATCACGAATTTGGCAAAAAGAAATGGCATCAGTGCGGATGGGAATATAAGATGACGGACGAAGCCCATGTGGATGAAGCGTCGGTCAGGAGATTCCGGAAGGCAATGGAAGAGTCGGGCGTCCGCTACAGAAGGACTTAAGGGAAAGGAAGAGTGATATGAGAATCGAAGAAGTATTAAACGCGCAGGAGATTACGCAGCTGGCAAAAGAGAGATTCCAGGAAGAAAGAGCAACGGATCATCTGGAAGGCTGGTTCTTGGCTAAGGAGATCATGCGGGAATGCGACGAGCAGTTCAAGGATGAGAAAGACTGCATACGCATTTCCAAAACGCTGGTGGAAGTGGCGAAGAAGATTCCGCTGTGGATTGGCGACTATCACGTATTTGCCGGAACGCAGGACGACGCATTTGCAAGATCATATGCACTGATCAACCCTGCGTTTTCTGTAGACTCCTTTACGGGATACTGCGATCCGGTTGCCGTGTTCGGAGACATTGACCCGATGGGGGACATCACCCAGGAACGGATTGATGACCTGAAGGAATATAATATGAACACGGATTTTGCAAAAGCGCTGTGCAAAGCATATGACATTGCGGGGGAGAATACCAGCGAGGCCATATTCTTTATCGAACAGGTAACCGGCCATCTGATCCCGGACATGCGGCCGGTGCTTAAGATCGGCGTAGACGGGCTGAAAGAGCAGATCAGGCGCCATAAGGCTGCAGAGGCAGATGCGGATAAGAAGGATTACTATGACGCTATGGATATAGCCCTGGATGCAGTGCTGGTGATTGCGGGCAGATATGAAGAACTGGCAAGGGAGAAGGCAGCCAAGTCTGAAGGAGCAGTAAAAGAGCGGTTCGAAGTTATGGCGGATGCCTTGGGGAAGGTTCCAAGACAAGGCGCTTCAAACTTGTATGAGGCCATCCAGTCATTCATTTTGATGTGGCAGGTAATGTGCCTGGAACAGACCCCTAATCCATATGCATTTTCCGTGGGAAACGCGGACCGCATCTTCGAACCATACCGTCAGGCGGAAGATACCGGGCGGGATATGACAGCCGCGCTTTTGAAGCATCTGCTGGTGTTCTACAATGTAGCTGACAGAAGCTGGGCGATCTCCCAGGATCTGATCATCGGCGGAAAATCCAACACAGGAGAGGATATGACCAACCCCACCTCCTATGCGCTTCTGGATGCTTATTATGATATGAACCTGCCACAGCCGATCCTGTCTGTGAAGCTTCATAAGGATACTCCGGATGAACTGTACGAGAGTCTGGGAAGATTCCTCTTCACGCCGGGATGCCTTACCCCCTCCTTCTTTAATGATGACTCCGTGTTCGAGATCCTGAAGGAGAAGAATCATGTGGAGCCGGAGGATCTAGAGGACTATTCTGTGGCAGGCTGCCAGGAGCCTCTGATCATGGGGAAGGACAACGGCAATACGACCAACAGCTGGCTGAATATGGCGAAGGTTCTGGAACTGTCTTTGAATGGCGGAGTTTCTACGATCTCCGGCAGGAAGTTCGGCAAAAGCAACGAGGAAAACGGATATAAGGAGGAAGTGGATGTGCTTAAGAATATCCGCTCCACCTTCTATCAGAATCTGGAAGAATATGTAGATCAGATGGTGGAGTGCGCTAATGCCGCGTCAGAAGCCATCTCCCTCCTTCAGGTTCCGTTCCTGTCTGCGCTTATGGGAGGCATCGAGACGGGAATTGACACAAGGGATACCAGGAACCAGGGGACAAAATACAATGGAAGCGGCTGCCTGATTCACGGGCTGTCCGTAGTGGCGGACTCCTTTGCGGCGATCGACAGGCTGCTTGAGGAACGGCCAAAAGACGCAGGCCGGATGCTTGAGGCCCTCCGGGATAATTTCGAGCATGACCAGCAGATGCGCCAGTATCTGATGAAAGCCGAGAAATATGGCAACAATACCGCGAACGTGGATGACGAAGCAGCTGAAATCGCAGCAAGAGTCAGCGATATGGTGTCTTCCAAGAAGAACTACCTTGGCAATCCATTCCGGGCAGACTGGGCATCCCCATCCACCCATCTTCTGTATGGCTATTGGGTAGGGGCCACGCCGGATGGAAGAATGGCAAGGGAGCAGCTGGGATACGGAATCGATCCGCTGTATGGAGAGGCGCACTCTGGACTGGGCTTTCGGATCATGTCCAACATGAAGCTTCCGTTTGAGAAGATGAATGGCGGCTGCGCGTCCCATCTGGGAATCAATCCCAATTATTTTAAGACGTCTTCCTACGAAGAGAAGGGATTGGAGTTTAAGAATAAGATTATCGGACCGCTATTCTATAATCCGAAGAAGGAGGGAATCTCCCCGTTCTATCTGTATGTCAATGTGACGACGCCGGAGATGCTTCGCAAGGTGCTGGCTGATCCGAAGAAATACGCGCCCAGCGGAGTGTATATTATGAGGATTCACGGCACGTTCGTCAACTTCCTGGACCTGTCGCCGGATATCCAGGAAGACATCATTAAGCGGCTGGATATGGAATCTACCAGCATGTAAGGCGCAGAAGACGGGATAAGAGACGGAGCATGGCATGGGAAATGAAAACTTGTATGAGATTGTAAAAAACAGGATATGTGACGAGATCTTTAAAGGGCATTACAGCGACGCAGATAAACTGCCTCCGGAGAGGGAATTGGAAGAGATGCTGGAAGTCAGCCGCGTGACGGTGCGCAAATCTTTGGAAATATTGGAGGATGACGGACTGATCGTGCGGCAGGTGGGACGAGGGACCACGGTTACCCTGCGCAATCGCGGAAATAAGAGCAAATTGGATATGATCGTTTTGATCGCGCCTGCCAGGAACCCATTTTTTGCCGAGTTCATCGCCCGCTTCCAGAATTATGCAGAGACACAGGATGCGCTCCTTTTGTATGTGGAGAAGCCGCGTCTGGAAGAACTGGAAAACTGTCTCTATCGGCTGTACAAACGGGGGCTGCGCAATGCGGTCGTCTGGCTGGAGGACCTTCCGGTGGATGTGGAGAAGTTAAGGCGGCTTCGGGCCCTTGGCATGAATATGGTATTCTTTGACTCGGATAAGGCGATTCCTTACGCAGACTGCGTGACCCTTGACAATGCCCTGGCAATCCGGGCCTTATATGGGGAACTGAAGAGGCGGGGATATGAACGGATCGGATATATAGGATGGGATCTTGAGAATGCCTACAGTATCAATGCCCGTGAAGAAGCCTATCTTGAGAATGGGGGAGATGGGGAGATGTTACTTAAGATTCCCTGGAAGGACACCCAGAAGGGTAGAAAGATGGTAGAAGAACTGCTGAAGCGGCATGGACAGGATAAGAACGCAGCCGTGATCTGCAGCGACAGGGACTGCGGCGAGATTGCCTGCAAGGCGGCAGAGAACATGGATGCGGATATCATGATCGCGACGGTGGATGAGATTGCGGGAAATACCGGCAGAGACTTGCTGATGTATAAGCAGAACTTAAGCGGCACGGTAGAGCAGATATTTTCCTGCCTTAAGAGCCAGTGCACGCAGGAGGAGAAGTGGAACGCAAAGGTATACCAGATAGAAGGAATCCTGCTGCAGCATCTTTTATAATTCGGATATGGTCTTCTCTGCGAAGACTGACTTCCAATCGGAATCGAATGTGTCTACAGCATTGGTGATATAAGGCTGGGTGAGGACATCCTTGAGGATGGCTGGCTCTATGGTAGCCGTGTGCGCCCCCGCAAGGAAAGCGCGGTCAATCTGCCCGGCATTCTTGAAACTTGCGGCAAGAATCTGGGTGTCATAATGATACAGGTCGATCATATCGGCAAGGGATGCGATGACATCGTCGGAATCCAGCCCCATATTCTCCATGCGGTTAAAATAAGGCGCGATATAGTCCGCTCCGGCCTCCATGGCCAGGAACCCTTGCTGCTTGCCATAGATCGCGGTACCCGTTACGTGGATGCCTCTGGACTTCATCTGCTTGATAGCCTTGATGCCTTCCATTGTAACAGGAACTTTGACGTATACCTCGGGGTCGATTTTGGTAAGCAGGGTGTCAGCGTCTCCCAGCATTCCTTCTGTATCCGGCGCGGTCACTTGGATGTGAAGCGGCCTGTCAATTCCGATGATGGAACGGATCTCTTTCATATGGGCAAAAAAGTCTATCTTTCCTTCCTTCTTTACGATGGAAGGGTTGGATGTTACGCCCGCTATTGGGAAGACATCGCAGTAGTATCTGATGTCCTGAAGATTGGCTGTATCTAAAAAATATTTCATAAGAACCTCCTTGTGAATAAATAAAATCTATTTTACTGCGCCATCAGGCGATGGTTACGATAATTCCCTGCTTGGTCAGATAGTCCTTTTCTTCCGCCGGGATGCCGTCGTCGGTAATGACTTCGTGCACATCCTTCAGGGCGACGAAGGAGACAGAGCCGGGGCGGGTGAATTTCTCCGAGCCGGCAAGCACATAAGTGTGGTCGGCGCAATCCGTCATGGCGTTCAGGGTATCGGAGCGGGACAGATCGTCCCCGGTAAATCCAAAAGTGCGGGAATAGCCATCTGTTCCGGTAAAGATCTTGTCAACATGGAAGGCCTTGACCGCTTCTTTGGTCAGCGGCCCTATCAGGGACTGGCCGTAAGGCTGGAGCATACCTCCAAGCAGGATGATCTGGATATTGGTATGATCCTTGACATAGCTGGCCAGGTACATGGAGTTAGTGATAATGGTGATATTCTGCCGGATCTTCGCCAACTCGTATGCGAACAAGGTGCAGGTGGACCCGGATTCGATGATCAGCGTCTCGCCGTCTTGAACGTAAGTAGCGGCTTTGCGGGCGATTCGCTGCTTGGTCTCATAGTGCAGGGACATCCTGTAATAGATGTCGCTGGGGTCATTGGGCACGGCATAGCCGCGCTCCCGCTTCAGAAGCCCGCGCTCAGACAGATAATCCAGATCCTTGCGCACGGTTACTTTCGAAGTCTGGAGAAACTCGGCAAGCGTATTGACTTCTGTTTTCCCGTTCCGCATTACATAGTCTAGAAGGGCTGCGTGCCGTTCTTTCATAGCCATTCCTCCTAACCGTTTTAAGTATCGTGGAATTGATTCATCTGTATACTATCATATAAGTTGTGCTATGTCAAGTGAATTAGTTTCGTACGAAAGATTTATGCTTTCTTAAGTTTACAAAATGAATGCTGTATGGTATAATCGGATGTAGTTACGGAAGACGTGAAAGAAAGGTTGAGAAGACGTGGAGAAATATCTGATAGCCCATGATTTGGGCACTTCAAGCAATAAGGCATCTTTGTTTTCGACGACAGGAGAATTGGTAAAGAGTTACACGGTGCCGTATGAGGTGCATTTCTTTCAAAAGAACTGCGCGCAGCAGAATCCGGAAGACTGGTGGGAGGCGGTCTGCACGGCAACCAGGAAGATTATTGAGGACATCTCTCCGGAAAATGTGCTGGGTATTTCCTTTTCCTCCCAGATGCAGGCATGCATTGCGGTGAATAAAACGGGGAAGCGCTGCGTCCGGCTATGATCTGGGCGGATCAAAGGGCGGAGGAACAAATGGAGCAGTTGGTAGAACGAGTGGGATTCGACCGGATGTATGAGTTGAACGGCCACCGTCCCAGCGCCAGCTATAGCATTGAGAAACTGATGTGGATCAGGGACAATGAACCGGATATATATGGAAAGACCTATAAGATGATGCTGGCAAAGGACTACATCATCTGCCGCCTGACCGGGAGATTTGTGACGGATTATTCGGAAGCGTCCGGGACGGACGCATTTGACTTAAAGAGACTTAAATGGTCCGGGGAAATACTGGACGCGGCAGGCATAAGCCCCGAAAAAATGCCCGAACTGCACGCATCCACAGATGTGATCGGGACCTTGCTTCCTGACGCGGCGAAAGCCTTGGGGCTTACGGAAGAGACGGCGGTGGTATGCGGCGGCGGAGACGGCCCGTGTTCCGCCCTGGGCGCCGGAAGCATTGAGGAGGGCCAGATGTTTTTGTCTTATGGCACTTCCGCGTGGATTGCGGGGACATCGGACGAGGTGTTCCTGGATAAGGAGAAGACGCTGATCTGCTTCGGCCATGTCATCCCGGGGAAATATATGCCCTGCGGAACCATGCAGGCGGCAGGCAGTTCCTATTCCTACATAAAAAAGGCGCTTTGCCAGGATGAAGAAGAACTTGCGAGGCAGGAAGGGACTTCTGTGTACGAGAAGATGGACAGGCTCGTGAGGAAGTCTCCGGCGGGAGCCAAAGGACTGATATTCCTTCCCTATATGCTGGGAGAAAGGAGTCCGAGATGGAATCCGGAGACTTCGGGAAGCTTCCTCGGAATTCGCATGGAGCATGAAAAATGTGATTATGTCCGGGCGGTGCTGGAAGGCGTTGCAATGAATCTGGATGTTATCCTGAGCGCCCAGAGGGAGAAAAGAGAGATTACGGAACTGGTGCTGACCGGAGGCGGAGCCAGAGGAGACGCATCAGCCCAGATCCTGTCGGATGTGCTGGGGGTCCGGCTTCACCGGCTGGATCATGTGGAGACCGCCACATCCATCGCGGCGGCGGTTATCGCAGGCGTGGGAGTGGGCGTGTTCAAAGACTTTTCGGTCATACACCAGTTTGTTAAGAAGGAAGACGACTTCTGCCCGGACGGGGGAAACAGCCAGGTATATAAAAGACAGAAGAAGCTGTTCGAGCAAGGATACCGGTGTCTGAAAGATTACTATAGGCTGGATAGCAGCCTGTAATAGAAGCAAGCAATGAAAAGTAGGAGGAAATAAAATGAACAGAATAGGAATATTTATGAATTTCTGGGTTAAGAACTGGGATGCAGATCATGTCAAGTATATTAAAAAGGTATCCGGCCTTGGATTTGATATTCTGGAATTCCAGGCCCAGGCGCTTCTGGAGATGGATAAGAGCAGGATGGATGAGGTCAGGCAGGCGGCAAAGGACAATGGAATCGAACTGACCTACAGCCTTGGGCTGAATCCTAAGTACGATGTCGCAAGCCCGGATGCAAAAGTCAGGGAAGGCGGAATCGAATATCTGAAGCGGATCGTGGAGCGGATTGGATACATGGAAGGAAAACTGCTTTCCGGTGTCAACTATGCCGGCTGGGGAAGCCCGGACTATATCGTGGATGACAAAAGCGAGATCGTGGAGCACAGCATCGAAAGCGTCCGCCAGGTCATTAAGACGGCAGAAGATTATGACGTGACTTACTGCGTGGAGGTCGTGAACCGGTTTGAGGGCATCGTGATGAATACGGCAAAGGAAGCCATCGAGTACGTGAAGCAGATTGACAGTGATAAGATCGGAATCCTGCTGGATACCTATCATATGAACATCGAGGAAGGCTCTATAGGAGACGCCATCCGATCTGTAGGCGGATATCTGAAGAACTTCCACACTGGAGAGAACAACCGGGTCGTTCCGGGGAAGGGGCACCTCGACTGGGATGAAATATTTGGAGCGCTCCATGATATCGATTATCAGGGAAGGATCGTGTCAGAGCCGTTCGTCCAGATGGGCGGGGAAGTCGCAAGAGACATCAAGGTATGGAGAGATCTGGTGGAAGATCCTTCAGAAGAAGTGCTGGATGAGGAGGCGCGCTTCCTTCTGAATTTTGAAAAGGATATGATCCGGAAGCACTATGGCATAGCGTAACCAGTCAACCAGTCAGAGATAACAGGAGAAGAATATGTCAGCATATTATTTAGCAGTGGATATCGGAGCTTCCAGCGGACGTCATATCTTAGGAAGCGTAGAGAATGGAAAGATCGTACTGGAAGAGATCTATCGGTTTGAAAATGGAATGACCAAAAAGGACGGCCGCCTTTGCTGGGATTATAAAGGGCTGTTCGAAAACATTAAAAATGGAATAAAGAAGTGTAAAGAGATCGGGAAGATCCCGTCGAGCATGGGAATCGACACCTGGGGCGTGGACTATGTCCTGCTGGATGAGAATGACCAGGTGATCGGGGACATGGTAGGCTACAGGGACAGCCGGACGGATGGCATGGATGAGGAAGTATACCGCAGGATCCCGGAAATGGAATTGTATGAGCGGACGGGAATCGAGAAGATGATGTTCAATACCATCTTTCAGCTGATGGCGGTAAAGAAGCAGCAGCCGGAAGATATGGAGAAGGCGAAAGCCCTTCTGTTCGTTCCGGATTATTTCCACTTTCTTCTGACCGGTAAGAAGGTGAACGAGTATACGGAAGCCACCACGTCCCAGCTGGTCAATGCGGCGAGCCAGACCTGGGATATGGAGTTGATCGACCGTCTGGGATTCAATAAAGAGATGTTCCAGAGAATCGCTATGCCCGGAGAGAGTCTGGGGAGCCTGAGAGAGGAACTGGTCGAGGAGTTTGGATTCAATATGGATGTGGTGCTGCCATGCACCCATGATACAGGGTCTGCAATTCTTGCGGTTCCGGCCAATGATGACGACTATGTATTCATCAGTTCCGGCACATGGTCCCTGCTGGGAGTGGAGCGGGATACGCCGGACTGTTCGGAATTAAGCCGAATCAACAGTTTCACCAATGAAGGCGGGTATGGTTCCAAGATCTGCTATCTGCGTAATATCATGGGATTGTGGATGATCCAGTCGGTAAGGCACAATCTGGATGACAAGTACAGCTTTGCCGAGATCTGTGCCCAGGCGGCCAGGGAAAGCGACTTTCCATCCCGCGTGGATGTGACGGATAACTGCTTCATGGCGCCGGAGAATATGATAGAGGAGATCAAGGATTATTGCAGAAGGACTGGGCAGAAGGTCCCGGAGACGCTGGGAGAGATTGCAACCTGCGTATACGCAAGCCTGGCGGAATGCTATGACCGGACCATCAAGGGGATTGAGAAATCTACTGGAAGGACCTACAGCAGAATCCACATCGTAGGAGGCGGAGGCAATGCCGAATACCTCAACGAGCTGACGGCCAGGGCCACGAAGAAGGAAGTCCATGTAGGACCGACGGAAGGCACGGCCATCGGCAATCTGGCTGCGCAGATGATACACAGCGGCGAGTTTAAAAGCAAGGAAGAAGCAAGGCAGATGATATACGATTCATTTGACATTAAGGTATATTAAAAAGAAGGAAGGGTAGTGTCAAGTGAACTATGAAAAACTGAGTTAAAAGAAAAAGGCTCAGATGAA